>CAJDVU010000006.1_pt1 | contig 27038 bp, 27 predicted proteins | sample 7391431 | NCBI WGS metagenome assembly CAJDVU01 (sample SAMEA7055700, study PRJEB34461) | soil metagenome | biome: terrestrial ecosystem; feature: Peninsula; material: soil | place: Antarctica | collected 2016
GTCAGCGCCGCCGTCAGCGTCGTCTTGCCGTGATCCACGTGACCAATCGTGCCGACGTTCACGTGCGGCTTGGTCCGTTCGAATTTACCCTTTGCCATGCGCGTTACACCCCGATGGAGTCAAACAATTGAAGGAAACTGCCCTTTCGGGGCTGGCCTGACGGCCTTGCATTTGGTGCTCATGACAGGAATCGAACCTGTGACCTCTTCCTTACCAAGGAAGTGCTCTACCGACTGAGCTACATGAGCGGAGATTCGGTGTATTTCAGCCGTCCTCCGTGGCGGCTAAAGGAACAAACCGGCATCCTGCCGGACAACTCAGAACTTCAGCCATCCTCCCTGATGGCGAAGACCAGACCGGCATCCTGCCGGACTCTTTTAAATTTCAGCCGTCCTCCCTGACGGCAAAGACAGACCGGCATCCTGCCGGACTCTTCAAAAAGGCGCCTGCCTTCTGACCGAACGTACCGACGAACTTGCCCGGCAATTGCAGCGCAATGGAGCGGAAGGCGGGAATCGAACCCGCGTAATCAGTTTGGAAAACTGATGTTCTACCATTGAACTACTCCCGCCCGGCGCGGAACTCTCGATGTTCGCGCCGCTTTCGCGTCGCGCGGTGTTGCGTGATACACGCCACCTGANNNNTTGGTGGAGGGAGGTGGATTCGAACCACCGAAGGCGTAAGCCAGCAGATTTACAGTCTGCCCCCGTTGGCCGCTTGGGTATCCCTCCAAACTTTTCTCAACTCCGATCGTGCTCCGTGACACCCAAACCGGGACGTGGATGACTCCGGGCATCCTGCCCTTCGCCCCTCCGTAGCGAGTCCTGCGACCCGTTCAAATTCGTGCCAATTTGTACTCGTCTCATCCTGAGACTCGCCCTGCGGGCCAACCTGCGGTTGTTCAAAATTGTTCCAGACAATTTTGTCGAACCACCGAAGGCGTAAGCCAGCAGATTTGCAGTCTGCCCGCGTTGGCCGCGTGGGTATCCGTCCAACAAAGAACGCGTATTGTGTGGATCAAGCCCTGAACTGTCAACACCTTGCGTCATCCATGCAGCTCGGGGAAGGCTGCTATTCGGTGAATTTCTGCGGTCCGCCGGCGGGACGCCGAGGTTAACCAGTTGCTCCACGTCCTTGGACAACGCGAGCAGTTGTCCGGCCTTGACCTGGTAATGGCGTTCACCGTCGTCGCGGGGCTCCCAGTGTGCCACCGCGGTCGGCTTGCCATCCGGACTGTCCAGCGCCACGAACACCATCAGGCAATTCGTTGCCAGGTGCTGTTCGCCGCTGCGTCGGTCGCGCGCCGTGACGTCGTCCGCGAGATGCATGCTGCTCGTGTCCGTATGGATCAATCGGGCCCGCACCGTGACCAGCTCGTCGATCAGGATGGGTGCCAGCAAACGGATGCCACTGACCGAAGCGGTGACGCCGTAGGCGCTGCTCCAGCCTGCCGCACAGGCATAACCCGCCTGATCGATTCATCGCCACGCCACCGTGCACCTTGCCACCGAAGTTCACATCGGTGGGCTGCGCGAGAAAGCGGAACGCCACTTCGTGCTGTTGTCCGGGCATGATCGCGCGGTCCGCAGTTCAAAGGATCAATTTGCGCACCATCGCGGACAGGCATTCACCCGGCCACGACCAGTCAACGAAAAGTCATTCGGCGAACTCAGACGTTGAACAGGAAGTGCAGCACGTCGCCGTCCTTGACGATGTACTCCTTGCCTTCCTTGCGCAGCCGGCCGGCAGCCGCCGCACCAGCCTCGCCCTTGAACTGGATGAAGTCGTCGTAACCCACCGTCTCTGCGCGGATGAAGCCGCGCTCGAAGTCGGTGTGGATCACGCCGGCCGCTTGCGGTGCCGTGGCCCCACGTTTCACCTGCCACGCACGCACTTCCTTCGGGCCGGCGGTGAAATAGGTCTGCAGGTCGAGCAGCTTGTAGCCGGCGCGGATCACCCGGTTCAGGCCCGGCTCGTCCAGCCCCATGTCCTTCAGGAACTCGTCGCGATCGGCGTCCTCCAGTTGCGCCAGCTCTTCCTCGATCGCGGCGCACACCGGCACTACCTCGGCGCCTTCGCTCAACGCGTGCTCGCGCACGGCATCCAGCAACGGATTGCTCTGGAAGCCATCATCGGCCACGTTGGCGATGTACATCAGCGGCTTCAGGGTCAGCAGGAACAGGTCGCGCACCAGCGCCCGCTCCTCCTCGTCAAGGCCGACGCTGCGAGCGGACCGGCCCTCGTTCAGCGCGGACGCGAGTTTCTGCAGCACCGGCTTTTTGGCCAGCGCTTCCTTGTCGTTCGCCTTGGCCGCGCGTTCGGCGCGGTTCAGTGCCTTGTCCACCGACTCCAGGTCGGCCAGCGCCAGCTCGGTATCGATGGTTCCGATATCGGCGATCGGGTCGACCTTGCCGGCGACGTGGATCACATCTCCCTCGAAGCAACGCACCACATGCGCGATCGCATCCACTTCACGGATGTGCGCCAGAAACTTGTTGCCCAGGCCCTCGCCTTTGGACGCACCGGCTACCAGTCCGGCGATGTCGACAAACTCCACGGCAGTCGGAACCAGCTTCTGCGGATGGACGACGGCCGCCAGCGCGTTCAATCGCGGATCTGGCACCGGTACGACACCGACATTCGGCTCGATCGTGCAGAACGGAAAGTTCGCCGCCGCGACACCCGCCTGGGTCAGCGCATTGAACAGCGTGGACTTGCCGACATTGGGCAGACCGACGATGCCGCATTTGATGCCCATGTGGGAACTCCGGGGAAAAGCCAAGAAACGGGAAACGGGAAACGGAAAACATGAGGTTGGCGGTGACGGGAACATTACAGCCCAGATCGAGCACTACGTTCCCTGTTCCGCGCTTCCCGTTCCCGCTGTTGTATGCAGTTGTTGCATCGCCTTGTCGAACTGGCCATCCACGGCCAGCGGCAGCACGTTCAGTGCGCGGCCAATACCGTCGATGATCGCATCCTCGTCCGCGGCGGATGGGCGGCCCAGCACCCACGGGGTGACCTGATCGCGATGACCGGGATGACCGATGCCCACGCGCAGTCGATGAAACCGGCCGTGGCCCAGGTGACCGATGATGTCGCGCAGGCCGTTCTGGCCACCGTGACCGCCGTCGAACTTCAGTCGCACGGTGCCTGGCGGCAGGTCCAGATCGTCATGCGCAACCAGGCACTGCTCCGGCTCGATCTTGTAATAGCGCAGCGCCGAAACCACGGCGATGCCGCTCTCGTTCATGAAGGTGGCTGGCTTGAGCAGCCAGACCGATTCGCCGCCGAAGCGCACCCGACAACTTTCGCCGTGCAGCTTGCCGTCGAAGGCGAAGCGTTGGCCTTTTCCGTTGGCCAGCGCGTCAGCTAGCCAGAACCCGGCGTTGTGCCGGGCTCGCAGGTATTCGGCACCGGGATTGCCCAGCCCGACGATGAGTCGCAAACCATCCATGCAGACAAGCAGCCAAAAACGGCTCGCGCCCGAGAGAGCGCGAGCCGAAGCGGCCTACTTCTTGTCGTCCTTCCTGTCGTCCTTCTTGTCGTCTTTCTTCTCGTCCTTCTTGTCGTCCTTCTTCGCCGCTGCAGCAGCGTCGGCAGCCGGCACTGCGGCCGCCTCCTCCGCCGGAGCTTCCTCGACTTCCTCTTGCACCAGGTTGGCCGTGACCACCGCAACGTCGTGGCCTTCACCCGCACCGGGTAGCGCGACCAACTCAACGTCCGGCGGCAGCTTCAGTTCCGACAAGCGAACGATGTCACCGGGCTTGAGGTCAGCCAGATCCACTTCGATCGACGACGGCAGATCCTTCGGCAGGCAGGAGATCTCCACCTCGGTCAGGTTGTGCGAAATCACCACGCCGGACGTCTTGGCCGCTTCCGACTTCTCCTTGTTCAGGAAGTGCAACGGCACGCTGACGCGGATCGCCTCCTTCTCGTTGATGCGCAGGAAATCCATGTGCATCATCAGCTGCTTGAACGGATGCTTCTGCCAGTCGCGCACCAGCACCTTCTGCACCTTGCCATCGATATTCAAGTCGAGGATCGAGGAGAAGAACCACTCGTTCTTGGCGCCGAGCAGAATGGTGTTGTGCTCGATCTGGATGCTTTCGGGAGGCTGGCCGGCGCCGTAGACGACGGCAGGCACGAAGCTCGCACGACGCAGGCGGCGGCTCGCACCTTTCCCCTCGTCCTTGCGGCTCTGCGCCTTGATTTCATGTTTTTGGGCCATTTCATTTACTACCTTGGTGGGTGGGTGCCCGCCTCGCGGCGGGTTGGTGACTTCCCCGCGACCAGGAAAGATCGTTACTTCACGCGGCATCCATGCCGCGCAAAACTGAAGATCAAGACCGCCCATCCATGGGCGGACAATTCAATTTTCTCAATCCACGTACAACGAACTCACCGACTCGCCAAAGGCGATGCGGCGAATCGTCTCCGCCAGCAGCTCGGCGACCGACAGCTGGCGAATTCTGGCGCAGGCCTGGACTTCAGGTCGCAGCGGCAGGGTGTTGGTGACCACCAGCTGGTCGAGCTGGGAGCCTTCGATATTGCTGATCGCCGCACCCGACAACACCGGATGCACGCAGTAGGCAACCACCTTGCGGGCGCCGCGCTCCTTCAGCGCCGCCGCCGCGGCACACAAGGTGCCGGCAGTGTCGACGATGTCGTCGACCATCACGCAGGTCTTGCCTTGGACGTCACCGATGATGTTCATCACGGTGGACACGTTGGCGCGTGGACGGCGTTTGTCGATGATCGCCAGTTCGGCATCATCCAGCCGCTTGGCGATCGCGCGTGCGCGCACCACACCACCCACGTCGGGGCTGACCACGATCAGGTCTTCCATGCTGTAGCTGCGCCAGATGTCGGCCAGCAGCACCGGCGAAGCATACACATTGTCGACCGGGATATCGAAAAAACCCTGGATCTGGTCGGCATGCAGGTCCACGGTCAGCACCTGATCCACACCCGCGGCGCCGATCATGCGGGCGGCCAGTTTGGCGGTGATCGGCACGCGCGCCGAGCGCGGCCGACGATCCTGCCGCGCATAACCGAAGTAGGGAATCACCGCGGTGACACTGGCCGCCGAGGCGCGTTTGAGCGCATCGGTCAGGGCCAGCAATTCAAACAGGTTGACCGCGCTCGGCGCCCCGGTGGGCTGGATCACGAACACTTCCTGCTTGCGGACATTCTCCTCGATCTCGATCTGCACCTCGCCGTCGCTGAACGTACTGACCAGCGCCTTGCCCAGCGGCGTGCCCAGGCGATGGGCTACGTCTTCGGCCAGGGCATGGTGCGCATTGCCGCTGAACAGCATCATCGGGGTGGACGTGTCCACAAGTGTTACCTCGAATCTGAGCGATCTGAACAAAATCTTGAAACGGGCCTTCTTGCCCTGCTTCAACGCGCCAAGTCAGGCACCTGCCGTACTTGGCTCCGCTTGCATCAGGCGTGTGTCGCGCCTGATGGGCGGCAGGTCGTCCGTGGCCTGCATCTATCCACAAGGCGCCAACGCCTTGGCTGATGAAGTGGCTGGGGCGGCAGGATTCGAACCTGCGAATGCGGGAATCAAAATCCCGTGCCTTAACCAGCTTGGCGACGCCCCAATGTCTTGTGTATCCGATGTTGTCTGTGCCTGTATCCGTCAACTTCCCCGCTGGCGCACCAGCGCCCCGTGCAAGGGTGAAACATCCATGCCACTGGCCACATGCGCCGTGAACGATGTTGGACAGCGATCCGCCACGGCGCGCGCCCGCGCCAGCGAGCGCAACTCCAGGAACACACAGCCGCCACTGCCGGAAAGCCGCGCGTCGCCGAAACTGCTCATCCAATCCAGCGCCTCGGCCACTCGCGGATGTCGCGCCCGCACCGCCGGCAGAAACGCGTTCTCGGTTGTTTCGCCGGAAACAAAGGATGAAATTGTCGCCCGCGGAGCATTTCGTGTCAATTCAGGCGCTTGAAACAGCGCCGCGGTCGGCACCGGTTCGTGCGGATCAAGCACCACGTAGTGCCGCCGCGGCAGATGAATGGGGCTGAATTGGTCGCCGACTCCCTCGGCCCAGGCCGAGCGCCCGCGCACGAACACGGGTACGTCGGCACCGAGCTGGCGTCCCAGCCCGGCCAGCGTGTCCTCGTCCAAGTCGATTCCCCACAGGCGGTTGAGCGCCACCAGCACGGTAGCGGCATCCGAACTGCCACCACCGAGACCCGCACCCATCGGAATGCGTTTGCGCACGTCGACGTCCACGCCCAAGGCGCAACCGGCATGCCGCTGCAGCAGTTGCGCCGCGCGCACGGCCAGGTCGTCCTGATCCGCCACTCCGCTGGCCCCGCGCAAGCGCGTGACCTCACCATCGTCGCAGATGCGCACGCGCACTTCATCGCCCCAATCCAGCAAGCGGAAAACGGTCTGCAGCTCATGATAACCGTCGGCCCGTCGACCGGTGATGCGCAAGAACAGGTTCAGCTTGGCCGGCGCCGGCCAGACGGTCCATTCGCCACGCGCCGGCACCGACAAGGGCCGGCTCATGAAAACGCGCAAGCGATCGGGAAATCCGTGCTCGCGATCGCGCCGGCGCGCATAGGCAAATGCCGGATCGTTCTTGTCGACCACGACAAAGCCGTGCTTTGCATAGAACGGCGCATTCCAGGGCACATTGGCCAGCGTCCCCAGGTCAACGCGCTGATAGCCGGCCTCCCGAGCCCAGGCGCAGGCGTGTTCGAGCAGGGCCGCGCCGATGCCACGCCGGCCATGTTCCGGCAACACGTCGATCTCGGCGATGCCAATCGCGCCGCCGTCAAGCTCCGCATCCAACCAGACAAAGCCGACCGGTGCACCCGACCCACCCCGTCCCACCCAGACCAGGCCGCGGTCGACCGCCTGCAAGAGCAGGTCCGGCGGCATCGGCGCGGCGGAGTAACTCGGCCACGCCGGATGGCCACGAAACAACTGCACGGCTCTGCGCTCGATCGCGCACAACGTGTCGACCTGGCTCGGCTGGGCGCGTTCGATCTGGATGGTCATGATGAATGCGCTGTGCACAGTGGCTCGCGTCCGGCGGGGCGCAAATCCTAACCCAATCGGCCGCGCTTACTGAAACTTCCAGGATTCGATCGACAGGCGCACCTTGTAGGGCGGCTTCGCCGCGTACACCCTCGTGGGTAGCGGTGGTTGGTGCGACTCGTCCCAGGCGCGGTAATCGACCGACCAGCCATCCTGTTGCAGCAGCGCGGGCAAGCGGTTCGCGCCAAAACTGAGTTGCGCCGGGCCACTGTCGGCACGGAGCCCCAATATCCAGGCGCGCAGGTCGCGCAGCGGCACTTCCCAGCCGAGTGCCTTGTGCATCAACCCCTCAGCATCGGGCCCATGCAACGGGCCGCCGTCAAGCCCTTCGAGCAAGGCGCCGGCGGGACCACCACTCAGACGAAAACTCTTGCCGGTGATCGGCGCACGCAGCACGAACACGTAATGATCGCCGTCCTGGGTCCAGCTGAAGTTGCCGCTGCCGCCGTCGCGGCCGTCGGATACACCGAGTCGACCCTGCAACGCCCAGTGATCCGCCCCGGCCAGCGCCTGTTCGCGCACCTGCTGCGCCTCGAGCAGGCCGGCATTGCTGTTCATCCGCACGGCCGGCACGCAAGCGGCCAGAAACAGCGGCAGGGCCACCGCGAGAACGCGCCCTGCTCTCCCCATGGTTGAAGATCTCATGGCCGAAGCCGTTTCAAGGCGTCCCGCAAGCTGGCGCTGTGCGGGTCGCGTTGGCGCACTTCATCGAAAACCTTCTGTGCATCCTGCCGACGCCCCTGCTTCCACAACACTTCACCCAGATGCACGCCGACATCGGCATCCTTGCCGGCCTGCCAGGCGCTGCGCAAGGTCTGCTCGGCCTGCTGCAGATGACCGAGGCGGAATTGCAGCCAGCCCCAGGAATCGGCGATCGACGGATCATGTGGCTTGGCCGCGCGGGCAGACTCCAACAGCTTGGTCGCCTCGGGCAGGTCGCGATTCGCGTCGGCCAGGGTGTAGCCCAGCGCATTGCTGGCGTCGACGTCACCCGGTTTGATCTTCAGCAGGTGTTGAAAATCCGCCACGGCCCGATCGATCTGACCGGCCTCGGCGTAAGCCAGGCCGCGTCCGTACAGCAACCCCGGATCGTTGGGCATGACCTGCAGCGCCCGGCTGAAGGCGGTTTCCGCCTTGGCATAGTTTTGCTCGCGAAGGTACAGCTCGGCATCGGCCTGCCATGCCTGCCGCAACTGTGCAGGTTGTTCTAGATAGTCGATCTCCAGCTGGGCCAGCAGCCGATGGGCCTGATCGTGCTTGCCCTGAGCATGCAGGATCAGGGCACTGCGCAAGTCGGCATCGAACGCATTCGGATCCTCATCCGCAACCTGGCCATACCAGTCCAGCGCTTCGCCATCACGATGCTGCATTTCGGCCAGCTGACCGAGCAGGTAGGCATTGCGCGCACGCACCTCGGGTGTCGTTCTCTGCAACTCGCGGTAGAGCGCTGCCAACGCCTTCGTGTCCTTGTGCCGGGCGGCCAGTCCGGCACGCATCGCATAGATACCGCCATCCTGGGTGCCGTGTGCAAGCAACTGCGCGGCTGCCGCATCGTGACCGGACTCGCTGAGCATGCTGGCGTAAGCAAGTCGCAAGTGCGTGTCGGAAGGCGCCTTGACCAGGGCCTGGCGCAACAGCGCCTGCGCGCCGTCACGATCGCCATCCTTGAATTTCATCTGGGCGGCCCAGGCATACGTTTCGACGCTCTGGAAGCGCTTCACTGCGGCCTCGGCAATCTTCAACGCGTACGCACGCCGACCGCGCTTGTCGCCCAGTTCGCTCATCGCCAGCCAGGCCGTCGCGTCGTTTGGCAGCCGCTGCGGCGTGGCCAGGGCTTCCAGCAGACGAGCCGCCTGCGCCTGATCACGTGCTCCGGCCAGGACGCGGCCGAACAGCCGCCAGGCGTCCTTGTCGCCGCTGCTGGTGAGCAGCTCCAACTGGTGCTGCGCCTGGGCGGTGTTGCCTTGATCCAGCGCGAGTTCGGCACGCGCCTGCGCCAGTGGGGCAGGTTTGGCCCCAAGTGTCTGCCAGCGATCCAGGGCGCGTTCGGCGGCATCGATGCGATGCACTGCAAGGGCCAGCGCGGTGGCGCGTTCGGCCACCTTCGGGTCCACGCTCAGCGCCATCGCCTGGTCGTAATGCGCCGAGGCAGCGTTCAAGTCGTTGCGACCAAGGGCCATTTCGCCTGCCAGCAGTTGCGCCAGCAGATCGTGCGCGGCATCCGGCGTGGCCACCACCATCCGCGCCAGCGGCTGCGCGGTGACCGCAATCACCGGTGCGTGACGCGACGGCGCAACGGCGCATGCCGACAAGCCGAGCACCAAAAGCACCAGTACCGTAAAATGCGGCAGTTGCTTGAACTTGCCTGCTGCGCTGCGCACACTACTCTCCGTCCACATGCTTGGCTCTTATCGTTCCGGAACGTTTCCGGGCAATGCGGCATCAAGCTTAGCCTACGCCGGATCCCTGCCGTCGAGATGTTGCCACCACCATGCCGTTGATCGCCCTCGGGCTCAATCACCTCACCGCGCCGGTCAGCCTGCGCGAGCAGGTGGCGTTCGATGAGGACGCCGCAGGCGCCGCGCTGCTCGAACTGGCCGGCGAGCCGGGGGTCGAGGAGGCGCTGATTCTCTCCACCTGCAATCGCACCGAGCTTTACGTGGGTGTGCGGGCAGGCGCCGAGGACATCCCGCGGGCCTGGCTGAGCCGTCACCACCATCTGACTCCGGGCAAGCTGGATGAGTTCCTGTACCGGCACGAGGAGCAGGACGCCGTGCGCCACATGTTCCGTGTGGCCACCGGGCTGGATTCGATGGTGATGGGCGAGCCACAGATCCTGGGCCAGGTAAAGAACGCCTACCAGCAGGCGCGCCAGGCACACGCTCTGAAGGCGCCGATGGATCGCCTGCTGCAACACACTTTCCTGGTGGCCAAGCGGGTGCGCACCGACACCCAAATCGGCGCGCATACCGTATCGGTCGCGTTCACCGCCGTGCGCCTGGCCGAACAGGTTTTCACCGACCTGCATCAGGCCTGCGTGCTGCTGATCGGCGCCGGCGACACCATCGAGCTGACCGCGCGCCACCTGGCCCAGAAGCAGACGCGGCGCCTGATCGTCGCCAACCGCACGCTGGAGAGTGCGCAGGAGCTGGCGGGTCGCTACGGTGGCTATGCGGTGGCGCTGGCGGATCTGCCGCAGCACCTGGCCGAAGCGGATATCGTGATCTCCTCCACCGCCGCGCGACAACCGATCGTCACCCGCAGCATGGTCGAGCAAGCCATGTCGACCCGTCGGCGCAAACCGATTTTCATGGTCGACATCGCGGTGCCGCGCGACATCGAGGAGTCGGTCCGCAGCGTGCCCGATGTGTATCTTTACGGCATTGATGACCTGCGCCAGGTGATCGATGACAACCGCCGTTCGCGTGCGGTCGCTGCCCGCGAGGCCGATGCGATCATCGACCTGCAGGTGGCTCGTTACATGGCCTGGCGCCGCGCGTTGACGGTGAAGAACCCGGCGCTGGACATGCGTCATCATGCAGAAATCTATCGCGACGAAGTGCTGGTCAAGGCGCGCCTCATGCTCGCTCACGGCAAATCAGCGGACGAGGCGCTGGCGTTCCTCGCCAACACGTTGACCAACAAACTGCTGCACCACCCCAGCGCACGCCTGCGCCAGGCTGCGCTCAGCGGCGACATGGATCTGCTGCACGCCGCGGATCGGCTATACGGGCTGGACGAAGAAGAGCAAGGGAAGAGCAAGTAGCGAGAGCGGCTGGCTGCCGCTCACCGAAGCTTTCCGACACGATGCAGGCGTTTTCGCCTTCGTTCGCTACTCGCCGCTCACCACCCGCCCGTACCCTGCCCATGACGCCATCCATTCGCCGCAAACTCGAAGCTCTCGCCGAACGACATCAGGAAATTGGCCTGCTGCTCTCGCAACCGGACGTGCTGGCCGACAACAACCGCTTTCGCGAACTGTCGCAGGAATACGCGCAGCTTGAGCCGATCGTCGCCTCGCTGCACGAGCACGACCAGGCCGAGCGCGAGTTGGCCGAATCGCGCGGCATGCTGGACGACGCCGAGCTGCGCCAGATGGCCATCGAAGACGTGGCGCGGCTGCAACAGCGCCTGCACCAGCTCGATGGCGAGATGCAGCTGTTGCTGCTGCCAAGGGACCCGCGCGACGAGGCCAATCTGTATCTCGAAGTGCGCGCCGGCACCGGTGGCGACGAGGCGGCAATCTTTGCCGGCGACCTGTTCCGGATGTACCTGCGCTATGCGGAAAGCCGCGGCTGGCACGTCGAGGTGCTCAGCGAGCACGCCGGTGAGCACGGCGGCTACAAGGAAATCGTGGCGCGCATTGAAGGCAAGGGTGCGTATTCGCAGCTGAAGTTCGAATCCGGCACCCACCGGGTGCAGCGCGTGCCGGAGACCGAGTCCCAAGGTCGCATCCACACCTCGGCGGCGACCGTGGCGATCCTGCCGGAGCTCGACGAGATCGACAAGATCGAGATCAACCCGGCCGATCTGAGGGTCGACACCTTTCGCGCCTCCGGCGCTGGCGGCCAGCACGTCAACAAGACCGACTCGGCGATCCGCATCACTCACCTGCCTTCCGGCACCGTCGTGGAATGCCAGGACGAACGCAGCCAGCACAAGAATCGCGCCCGCGCGATGAGCCTGCTGAAGGCGCGCCTGCTCGACGCAGCGCAGAGCAAGCAGGCCGCAGAGCAGGCGCAGGAGCGCCGGTTGCAGGTAGGCTCGGGCGACCGCAGCCAGCGCATCCGTACCTACAACTACCCGCAGGGCCGCATCACCGACCACCGCATCAATCTCACCCTGTACCGCCTCCCCGAGACGATGCAGGGCGACCTGCGCGAGTTGATCGAGACCTTGGCCCGCGAACATCAGGTCGACCTGCTGCAGTCCTTGGGGTAGCGCGCCTGAACCACCCGGGGTCGACCGCGTACCCGACGGAATGATCGCGCAGGATCCGGCGCAAACTTGTCATCTCTCGTACAAGCGACAGGAACTCTCCCACAGCGAACCCGGTTGACATCGAAGCCGCTGTATATCGAACCAGCTGTATAGAGTCCCTCTCCCGCAGAAGAAGGCTTGGAAAGGTTCAGGACGCAGCGCAATGCAACAACGCCCAACACCCTGATTGCACGCTTCGGCCGTACCCTTCCGGCGCTGCGCGCCACCTGCTCGCCGGCAAGGAGACTCCCAAGGTCGCCGGCGGGAGAACGGCCATCACAGCCAAGGCCCGACAATAATCAGGCCAGCAATGGTGGTTATCCAGCGCCTTGGACAACGCGAGCGCAAGGTCGCTGGATGCCTGCATGCGCAAGGACGACGGGAGCGAGGCATTGCGTCGAGGTTGAAACCCCTCGCCGTCCCGCCCTTCCTTCAACCCCTTGAGTCCGACATCGGTCCCACACTCGACGCTGGCCCGCCAGGCAGTTCTTGCCTGACCTGCGGGAGCTCAGCCGGTGATGAAGCCAAACAGGTCTTGCTCGGCCAGGTTCTCGCGGAACACTCGCTCTACGTTCGCCGCCGGTGGCCCCTGCCAGAGCCACCGCTCCAGCACGTCGAGCGCCTCCCCACGGCCACTGGCCAGCACTTCCACGCGGCCATCGGGAAGGTTCCTCGCGTGGCCGGTCAGCGCGAGCCCCAGTGCCTGCTCGCGGACGCTGGCGCGAAAGAACACGCCCTGGACCCGACCGCTGACGATGAAGCGCGCGGTCGACATCAGTGTGCCCCGATCCACTGCTTGAGCATCGTTCCAGTCACCGGCCCGATCCGGTGCTGCACGACCTTGCCAGCCGGATCGACGAGGTAGGTGGTGGGCAGGCCCCGCGGTTCGTCGAAATCCTTCAGCGGCTGGTCCAGCGTGATCTGCGCAATCGGGTAGACCACCGGGTGTTTGGCCAGAAACGCCTTGATGTCGGCCGGCGCGCTGTCCTCATAGGCCAGCCCGATCGCACGGACGTTCTCGTGGGTGGCAACGAAGTGCGAGATGTCCGGCATTTCCTTGATGCATGGTACGCACCAGGTCGCCCAGAAATTGACGATCACCCAATGCCCGCGTTGCGCGGCCAGGTCGAAGGTTCCGCCCTCCAGGGTGGTCACGTGCAAGGTCGGCTGACTCGGCATCGCGGCGCGTGCCGGTGCGCTCAGGGCAAGCGCCAGTGCGGCGGCGGTGACGACCCGGATCGAGAACAAAGTCATGCAGGAAGTTCCTCGGTATCGGCCGCCGGATCGGCAGGTGCGGGAAAGACCTGGTCGAGCCGGACACCCAGTTTGGCGCGCAGCGTGGCGGCCAGTTCATCAAGCAACCCGAGCAGTTCCGGCGGCAGTTCGAGGCCCATCGATGCTGCCTCCTCGAGCGGCTGCAACGGCAATCGACAATGCGTATTTTGATACAACCGAACCAGGTCCGTGCTGTCCAGGCTGCGGCTGAGCAGCCAGCCACCGGCTTGCCCATGCTGGATCAGATCCGCTTGCTGCAAGTCGTCGAAGTAACTGCCAATCGCGCCCACGCTCAGGTACGGCGCACGCAAGCGCACCTCGGCGGGGTCGACGCACTCGCCACCGCGCTGGGCATCCACAAACATGCCCAGAACCAGCAGCAAACCCAGAAACTCGGCCGCCGCAGGCACGGTTTCGGATGGCGGGTGGTACTCGTAGGCCGAGATCGACGCCGCGATCGAGGCCGCCAGGATCACAATCACCCACGACAGGTAGATCCACAGCAGGAAGATCGGAATCGCTGCCAGCACGCCGTAAATCTGCTGATAGGTATGCGCGTGAGCCACGAACTGACCAAACCCCCAGCGCGCGATCTCAAACAGCACCGCGCCCAGCAGCGCGCCAATCGCCGCGTCCCGGCGCGACACGCGGATGTTGGGAATGACCGCATACATCAACCACAACGTGAAAAACGTCACCAGGAACGGCAGCGTCGTCAGCAAGCTGCGGCCGATGGTGTGGATCTGATCCGAGGCCACGCTCAGGAACGGCATCGCGGTGACATATGACGTCGCCACGATGCCGGCACCCACCAGAATCGGCCCCAACGTCAGCGCCGCCCAGTACAACAGCAGGCGCGAACCCCAGCGACGCGCCTGATGCACGCGCCAGATCCGGTTCAGCCGGTCCTCGATGCTGACCATCATCGACAGCGCGCTGAACAACATGACCAGGATGCTGATGCCGGTCAGTCCCTTGGCGTTGTCCGCGAAACTCTGCAGCGTGTCCTGCACTTTCACGCCCGCCGCAGGGACGAAGTTGACGAACACGAAATCGATCAGGGTGTCACGCGCACTCGCGAACACGGGAAACACGGCAAACATCGCCAACACCGCCACCGTGAGCGGCACCAGCGACACCAGGGTGGTGTAGGACAGCGCGCCAGCCGTCTCGAAGCACTTGTCGTCGATGAAGCGCTGCCACACGAAGCGGCGGAAATAGTGCAGGCGATCGGGATCGAAGCGACGGGCCATCGGTGTCCTCTGTCAGCGGCAACGGCCGCGACCAATATCGAACGGTACACTAGCGTATTGGTTGTGAAAGCCTCAATCGCGCGAGCCGACGCTGCATGAACCGAGAAATCCTGGTGCTCTATTACAGCCGCAGCGGCCACACCGCCCAACTCGCACGTCTGATCGCCCGCGGCATCGAGGAAGTGCCCGGCATGCGCGCGCGCCTGCGCCAGGTGCCGCCGGTGGCGCCGGTGACCGAAGTGGCCCAGCCCCCGGAGCCTGCAGATGGCGCGCCGTATGCGACGAAACAGGATCTTGCTGACTGCGTGGCTTTGGCCATGGGCAGCCCGACCCGCTTCGGCAACATGGCAGCGCCACTGAAATATTTTCTCGATTCCACCGCCGCCGAGTGGGCCAGCGGCACGCTGGCCGGCAAGCCGGCCGCGCTGTTCACTTGCACCAGCACCATGCACGGCGGCCAGGAATCGACCCTGCTGAGCATGGCCCTGCCCCTGCTGCATCACGGCATGTTGCTGGTCGGCGTGCCATTCACCGAGCCCAGGCTGACCAGTACCCGTAGCGGCGGCACACCCTACGGCGCCAGCCATGTCGCCGGCGCCAACGGCGACAACCCGATCAGCGAGGACGAACGCGAACTGGCCCGCGCGCTGGGCCGGCGTCTCGCCGATGTCACGCGTCGACTGATGGCGAGCGCGTGAACACGCCGTACTCGTTGCCGCTGGAACAACGTATCGGCCTGTTCGCCTGGGCGGCGCTGACCTTGCTGCAGATTGCCTGGCACGCCTGGTTGTTTCCGCCACAGGCGCTGCCAATCTGGCTGGTGGCGGCGATCACGGTGATTCCGTTGCTGCTGCCCATGCTGGCCATTCGGGACCCGCGGCGCGCGCTGTTATGGGTCGGCATTCTCAGTCTGTTCTACTTTTGTCATGGTGTCTCCGAAGCGTGGAGCAACGCGGGCCAGCGCTGGCTGGCGCTGATCGAGATCGTGCTCACCGTGCTGTTGATCGGCGCCCTCGGCGCCGGGGTCAGGCGCAAACCTGATCCCTCGTAGGAGCCTGCTTGCAGGCGATGCTCTTGCGAATCCCGAACCCCGAACCCCGGCCCAAAAATATCGCCCGCGAGCGGGCTCCTGCACCACGTAATCCATCGAGGGCTTCCGCATGGCATTCCTGCAAGACGCACCACAACTTGCCCATCCCTACCGCAGCGACCGGCTGTTGCTGAGCCTGCTTGATCGCGTAATTCCCACTGAACGTCGCGCCGCGCTGGATACTGATCTCGATGCACTGGGCGACTACGCGCTGATGGCGTGGCAACGGGCCTGCACCACCACGCAACGCAAGCCGGTGCTGACCCGCTGGGGAGCGTGGGGACAGCGGATCGACCGGATCGAATTGACCACCGCCTGGCAGGAAGGCCCCCATCTCACCACGCGCCACGCGGTACTCGCCGCCGGTCATGCGGAGCACGGGTGCGCACGCCTCGAAGAATTCGCCCGCGTCTATCTGTATCACCTGGCCAGCGAGTTCTACACCTGCCCGCTGGCGATGACCGATGGTGCCGCCACGGCGATCAAGGCCTCGGGCAATGCCGATCTGATCAAGCGCGTGCTGCCACATTTTCTCAGTCGCGACGTATCGAGTTTCTGGCTCAGCGGCCAGTGGATGACCGAGACCACCGGCGGCTCCGACGTGGGCAACACCGAAACCGTGGCGCGGCAGGATGCCGGCGGCCAGTGGCGCCTGCATGGCCGCAAGTGGTTCAGCTCGGCGGTGGTTGGTGAGGCCGCGCTCGCGCTGGCGCGACCGGAAGGCGCCGCCGCCCGCGGCACCGCAGCGCTGGCGTTGTTCTACGTTGAGACAATGGACGGGGAACAGCGCAAGCCGGAACTCATCATCGACCGACTCAAGGACAAGCTCGGCACACAGGAGCTGCCCACCGCGGAGATCCATCTCGATGGCCTGCCCGCGTGGCCACTGGGCGAGCTGGCCCATGGCGTGCGCCAGGTCGCGCCGATGCTCAACGTCACGCGCTGCTGGAACGCGATCTGCGCGGTGGCCAGCATGGCGCGTGCGATCAGCCTGGCGCGCGATTTCGCCACCCGTCGGCAGGCGTTTGGCCGTCCATTGATCGAGCAACCGTTGCATGCGCAGACGCTGGCCGACATGCAGGCCCAGTTCGAGGCTGCATTCGTGCTGGCGTTCGAGGTGGCGCACCTGCTTGGCCGCGTCGAGCAAGGCGAGGCTTCGCCGGAGGAAGCGTCCGTGTTGCGCCTGCTCACTCCGCTGGCCAAGCTGTGGACCGGCAAGCTGGCGGTGAAAATCTGTTCCGAAGCGCTGGAATGTTTCGGCGGTGCCGGCTATATCGAGGACACCGGCCTGCCACAACTGCTGCGCGACGCGCAGGTGTACGCGATCTGGGAAGGCACCACCAACGTGCTGTCGCTGGACAGCCTGCGCGCCTTGGCCGGCGACAGCCTGGGCGCGCTGCGCAGCACCAGTGTCCACTGGCTGGATGGCAACGACGACATGCGCGCCGGCAGCACCGTCAAGCAGACTCTGGACGCCGCCGGGCGCTGGCTCGACCTGCACGAGAACGAACGTGGCCTGCTGGAAGCTGGTGCACGCGGTCTGGCCTTCACCCTTGCGCGCTGCGCCGCCGCAGCCCTGCTCGCACGCCAGGCTACCTGGTCGAAGAAACACGGCGACCAACGCCCTGCCGCCGCGCTGCAACGTTTCGTCAGTCGCGGCCTGGACCGCCTGGTCACCCCGGATGCCGACAACACGAAGCTGCTGCTGGGCTGACTAACGCGCCGGGACGGCGCCATGCACGTTCGGTCCAGGAGTCCGCTCGCGAGCCATGCTTTTGGGCCGGGGACCGAAAAACGCGCAGCGCAAGAGCGAAAGCAAGAGCATCGCGCGCGAGCGAGCCGCTACCCGGTACGGAGGCATCCACACGAAATGAAAGTCCGTGGCCGACATCAGCCGGCGATCGGCAACGGCGCGCGCTCGCGCAGGCTAAAATATCCGGACTCCGTCAACGGCCATCCACACCATGCAGCACCTGACCATCGTCACCACCGGCGGCACCATCGACAAGATCTACTTCGATGACAAGTCGGATTACAAGATTGGTGCGCCGCAGATTGGCGAGATCCTCGGCCATCTCGGCGTCGCGTTTGACTTCGACGTGATCCCGATCCTGCGCAAGGACAGCCTGCATATGGGCGAGGACGATCGCGCGCTGGTGCGCTCCACCATCGAGGCACAGCCGCATCGCCACGTGCTGGTAACGCATGGCACCGACACGATGGTGGAAACGGCGCGCGCGCTGGCCAGCGTCAAGGGCAAGGTCATCGTATTGACCGGCGCGTTGAACCCGGCACGCTTCCAGGGCTCGGACGCGGTGTTCAACATCGGCTGCGCCGTGGCCGCCGTGCAGACTCTGCCAGAGGGTGTCTATATCACCATGAACGGCCGCGTGTGGGACCCGGCCAAAGTGCGCAAGAACCGCGACGCAAACCGCTTCGAGGAAATCACCAAACAGGACACGCCACCAACCGATCGCTGATGCGCGGACAAGCCTTGTGTCTGCCTGCGGCGACCACGCCACCGGCCCGTGGATTCAGAGCATGCCGGTTTCCAGCTTCGCTTCGTCTGACATCATCGTATGATTCCACGGCGGGTCAAACACCAGGTCCACGTCGGCCTCGGTGATGGTGGGAATCATCTCCAGCTTGGTGCGCGCATCGTCGACCAGGATGTCGCCCATGCCGCAGCCTGGCGCGGTCAGCGTGAGCTTGACGTAGACCTTGCGCTCGCCGGACTCGGAGTGTTCCATGCTGAGGTCGTAGACCAGCCCCAGGTCGACCACGTTGACCGGGATCTCCGGATCGAACACTGTGCGCAACTGGTCCCACGCCAGCTTCTCCACGTCCGCATCGGTGGCGTTCGGTGGCACTTCGATCGGCTCCGGCCGCTCCTTGCCCAGCGCATCGGCATCGTCGCCGGCCACGCGGAACAGGTTGCCTTCCACATAGACGGTGAAACTGCCGCCCAGTGCCTGGGTGATGTAACCGATCTGGCCAGCTGGCAGGACAACAACGTCGCCCTGCGGCACCATCACCGCGTTGCAATCGCGTACCAGGGTGACCGGTTCGCTGCTCAGACTGAAACCACTCATGCCAACGCCAATCCCGTGTCTGCGGACACAAACGCGTGCCCTGCCAAAGTGTCCATTATGCCGCCCGCGACGCGCCGCTGCTTGCTCCAGATCAGGCCAACGTCATCGAACTCAGGGTTTCGGTGCCCCGTCTGGCGCGCCAGCCCACGTTATGATGGCCGCTTTACCGATGGATCAAAGCGATGGCATGCACCCTTCCGCCGAGGCGGCGCCGATGAGCGTGCGCAACGCGCTGGTATTTCTGTTTGCCGTGTTCTGTGCCGTCATGCTTGGGCTCGCCGCGGGCGCCGTGTGGATGGTGTTGGCCTTGTACCTGCGCCATCCGCTGCCATGGCTGGCGGTACCGATAGGTGTCTTGCTGGCGTGGACGGTCCGCGGCTGCGTGCAGCGCGCGGGCATCGGCGCCATGTCGCTGGCTGCCGGCGCCACGGCGCTGGCAGCCATCTACGTGAACATGCTCATCGCCGGCGTGATGATTGCCGGCAATCTGGGCCTGGGCCTGATCGACGCGCTGCGTACCGCGGGCATCGCCATGCTGTGGCAACTGGCCCGGTTGGCGATGAGCCCGGCGGACATCGCCTGGACCGGACTGGCCATGCTGCTGGCCGCGTGGCTGGCGCGCGGCAAGCGCTCGCGCCAGCCCTGAGGCGCGGACTTCAGTCGTCGACGGCCTTCACTGCGTTCACCAGCTCGCCCATCGCGGCCTGGCCATCGCCGTACAGCATGCGGGTGTTGTCGGCATAGAACAGTGCGTTCTCGATGCCGGCAAAGCCGGTGCCCTTGCCGCGCTTGATCACGATCACCTGCTTGGCATTGACCACGTCGAGGACCGGCATGCCATAGATCGGCGACGACGGATCGGTCTTGGCCGCCGGGTTGACCACGTCGTTGGCACCGATCACGAGCGCCACGTCGGTGCTGGCGAACTCAGGATTGATGTCTTCCATGTCGGCGATCAGGTCATACGGCACGCCAGCCTCGGCCAGCAGCACGTTCATGTGGCCTGGCATGCGCCCGGCCACCGGATGAATCGCGAACTTCACCTTCACCCCGCGCTTGATCAGCACCTGGGCGAACTCCCACACCTTGTGCTGCGCCTGCGCCACCGCCATGCCATAACCGGGCACGATCACCACCCGCTCGGCATACGCCATCATCACCGCCGCGTCGGCGGCATCGATCGGCTTCTGCGCGCCTTCGATCGACTGTGCTTCGCCACCGGCGGCGGCACCGAAACTGCCGAACAGCACGTTGCCGATCGAGCGGTTCATCGCCTTGGCCATCAACTGGGTCAGCAAGGTGCCGGCCGCACCGACCACCATGCCGGCGATGATCATCGCCTCGTTGCCGAGCACAAAACCCTCGAACGCCACCGCCAAGCCGGTGAATGCGTTGTACAGCGAGATCACCACCGGCATGTCGGCACCGCCGATCGGCAGCGTCATCATCAGACCGAACAGCAACGCCAGCACGAAGAACGCCACGATCAGCGGCAGTGTGACGTGCCCCATGGCCAGCATGATGCCGACCACAATCGCCGCCGCCAACAGCAGCAGGTTGACCACGCGCTGGCCGGGGAATACGTAACGCTTGTCCATCCAGCCCTGCAGCTTGGCCAGCGCGATCATCGAGCCGGAAAAGCTCACTGCACCGATCAGCGCGCCGAGCACGCCCAGCGACAGCTCGATCGGTGACAGCAACGTCAACCCTTCGGGAATGCGCGAGGCGGCGTTGATCGCCCAGCTTTCCGGCTGCAGTGGCGAGGTGTCCAGCACGCCGGCCGGATGCAGCAGCGCAAAGTTGCGCACATATCCGATCAACTCCACCGCGCCAATCGCGGCCGCCGCGCCGCCGCCCATGCCGTTGTACAGCGCCACCATCTGCGGCATCGCGGTCATCGCCACCCGCTTGCCGGTCCACCACGCCACCGTTACGCCAATCACCACCGCGGCAATGATCAGACCGAGGTTGTGCATGTCCGGCAAAAAGAACGTGGCCAGCACCGCCAGCAGCATGCCGTAGCCAGCCCAGACGATGCCAGCGCGCGCGGTGCGCGGCGAACTCATGCGTTTCAGGCCCACGATGAACAGCACTGCGGCGAGGAAATAGCACGCCTTGATCACATCGGACCTGATCATGTCGGGCAGCCAGCTCATCACTTGGCCCCCTTGCCGACACCGGGCTTGCTGGACTTGAACATCTCCAGCATCCGCTCGGTGACCACGTAGCCGCCAGCCACGTTGCCCGCGCCCAGCAGCACACCGATGAAGCCGATCACCATCTGCAACGTGGTTTGTGCATGACCTAGCGCGATCATGGCCCCGACCAGCACAATGCCGTGCACGAAGTTGGAACCTGACATCAAGGGCGTATGCAGGATCACCGGCACCCGCGCGATGATTTCATAGCCGGTAAAGGCGGCCAGCATGAAGATGTACAGCGCCAGGAAACCGTCAATCATGAGCTCACTCCAGCAGGATTCATCCGAACCCGCATCATACGGGAAGCGCGGCGATCGTCGAGGCTTCCGCCAGGCTCCGGGTGCCTTTCGCCGCAGCCACCGGGTGCGGTCAACCGCTGGCAGCCTGCTGCGTTGAACACGGTAGACCCTCCGATGGAGCCCCAGGATGATCCAACCGACGGCACCGAAGCCGCGGCCATGAGTACCGTGGCGGGCACGCTGGACGCGGACAGGCTGGCTCGGGACAACCAGGGCAACATCCGCGAAACCCCGGCCACGCTGGATGCGTTCCTGGCCCAGGTCGAACGCCGCGCCTACCGCATGGCCGAACTGCAACTGCGCCAGCGCGAGGACGCGATGGACGCCGTGCAGGATGCCATGCTGCGCCTGGTGCGGCACTACCGCGACAAGCCGGCGACCGATTGGGCGCCGCTGTTCTGGGGCATCCTGCGCCGGCGCATCGTGGATCTGCAGCGCCGGCGCAAGGTGCGCTCGATCATGGTCGCCTGGTTCGGCGGCGGCCGCGGCGACGAAGGCGACGAGCTGCCGGTGTGGGAGCCGGTCGATCCAGGCCAGGATCCGCTGGCTCGTCTGCACGACGTGGAGTCGTACGCCGACATGGCCGCGGCGGTACAAAAGTTGCCAGCGCGCCAGCGTGAAGCCTTCATCCTGCGCATGCTGGAAGGCCTGGACGGAGCCGAAACCGCACAAGCCATGGGCTGCTCCGAAGGCAGTGTGAAGACCCATCTGTCGCGCGCCATGCATCAGCTGCGCATTCAACTGGAGGATTGGCGATGACCTCGTCCGATACCCACCGGCCCGACCGCCGGCAACAAGAGATTTTCGAGCAGCGCGCGCGCGCGGTGTGGCGCGAAGCCGCCCGCCAGGTCGACCCCGGCACTGCCGGGCGCCTGCGTGCGGCCCGTCGCAACGCGCTGCAGGAAGCGCGCAGCCCGCACCCGCATGCCGCAGCAAGGTGGCTGATCCCCACCGGCGCCGTCGCCGCCATCGCGCTGGCCGCGATGATGGTATGGCAACCACTGCCGCGCGCGCCGTCGGTGGCACAGGACCGCGTTGCCGCCAGGGCGGTGCCGGAGTCGGACAACGAACTGCCGCCCAACGCCGAACAGGTCGACCCGACCCTGTACCAGAACCTCGATTTCTATGCGTGGCTGGCTGCCAACGACAGCCGGGCCGCCACCCGCTGAGCCATGAGCAAGCGATTGCGCCTGATCCTCTCTGTCTTGCTGGCCACCGTGCTTGGCACCGCGGTCACGCCGCTGGGGGCGCAGACGCGTCCCGCAACGCCACCAGCCACCCGTACCGAGACACCGGCTCCGGCAGCGCGTCCCTGGACGAGCCTGGATCCAGCCCAGCGCGACGTGCTGGCACCGCTGCAACAGCAATGGGATCAGTTGCCGCCGCGCCGGCAGGCACACATGCTGCAGAAAGCCCAGCACTGGGTCACGCTGCCACCGGCGCGGCGCGAAAAGATCCGCGAGCGGATCACGCATTGGCAGCAGATGACGCCAGAACAACGCCGGCAAGCGCGTGCCAATGAACGAAAATTCCGCGAGATGTCACCGGAGCAACGCCAGCGCTTGCACCAGAGCTTCGAGCGCTTCCAGCAGATGCCACCGGCGCAACGCGAGCAACTGATGCGCGAATGGCGCGAGCTGCCTCCCTCGCAGCGCCGGCAAGGGATCAAGCAACAGCAACCGGATCGCTTTTCCCCGGGACATCCGACCACGCGCCCATCACGGCCAGGCTCGCCGCGCTGAGGCGCCCGGTCGCTCAGGCCGGCAAGCGCACCTCTCCGGCGTGCGTCACGCAGCTTTTCGCGACCAGCTCGTCATCGAAGTCCGGCTTCAGCTCACCATCGTGCACCAACAGCTCGACGAAGTTGTACACGTTGCGCGCGTACATCTCCGAGGCATGCAACGGCGCGCCGGCCGGCAGGTTGAGCGGGCCGAGAATCACCACGCCGCCGTGCTCGACCCGCTCGCCCGGCCGGGTCAGCTCGCAATTGCCGCCGCTCTCGGCGGCCAGATCCACGATCAGCGCGCCCGGTTTCATGCCCTCGACCATGGCCGCGGTGAGGATCTTCGGCGCCGGCCGCCCCGGCACGGCGGCGGTGCTCACCACCACATCGAACGACTTGAGGTGCTCCGCCAAGGCCTGCTGCTGGGCCGCGCGTTCCTCCGCCGACAATTCGCGCGCATAGCCACCACTGCCCGCAGCGCTGACCCCGAGTTCCAGGAACTTCGCGCCCAGCGACTCGATCTGCTCGCGGGTCTCGGGTCGCACGTCATAACCCTCGATCTGGGCGCCGAGCCGGCGTGCGGTGGCGATGGCCTGCAGGCCGGCCACGCCGGCGCCAATCACCAGCACCTTCGAGGGGCGGATCGTGCCGGCGGCGGTGGTCAGCATCGGGAAGAACTTCGGTGACGCCTCAGCGGCAATCAGCATGGCCCGATAGCCGGCCACCGCCGCCTGCGAACTGAGCACATCCATCGCCTGCGCCCGGGTGGTGCGCGGCAGCAGCTCCAGCGAAAATGCGCTGAGCTTGCGCGCCGCCAGCGCGGCGAGGCGATCCGTCGCACCATACGGGCGCAGCTGGCCCACTACGACAGCGCCCTCGCGCATGCCTGCGAACACCTTGTCTTCGGGCGGCAACACACAGGCCAGCAGATCCGCCTGGGCCAACACACCAGCGCTGTCGGCAAACTCCACCTCGGCATACGCGCTGTCCGGAAAGCCCGCGCTGCGCCCCGCATCGTGCTCCAGCAACACGCGCATGCCTTTGCCGCGCAGCTTCTTCGCCATCTCCGGCGTAATTGCCACGCGCCGCTCCCCGGCAGCGGTCTCACGCAAGGCGGCAATGGTGACTGGCATGGTGCGATCCTTTTGGAGTGGTCCGGACATCTTAGCGGCAGTTGGCCGTGTCAGCTTTGATCCGGAGCGTCGCGCCAGAGTAAGCTGGCCCGCCGACTCACGATGTGATGCGCCGCCGGGGTCGTCGCCGGAGACCACGATGCCTGCAAGCACGCCTGTACTGGACGATCTGCTGACTCTGGCGCGCCAGGCACGCGAGCAGGCCTACGCACCTTATTCGCACTTCCATGTCGGCGCTGCCGTGCGCACCCGCGATGGCCGCCGGTTTGGCGGCTGCAATGTGGAAAACGCCTCCTACGGCCTGTGCAACTGTGCCGAACGCACCGCCTTGTTCAGCGCGATCGCCGCCGGTTGCCGGCCCGGCGATTTCGTGGCGCTGGCGGTGATCGCCGACATGCCGCAGCCGGCCAGCCCTTGCGGCGCCTGTCGCCAGGTGATGGCCGAACTGTGCGATGAGTCCATGCCGGTGCTGTTGTCCAACCTCGGTGGCACCACCCGGGAAACCACGGTGGCCGAGTTGCTGCCCGACTCGTTCAAACTGCCGCCGGCAAGCTGAGGGTTCGCGCGTGCGCAGCACGCCCGCTAGCATGGGCATTCCCCACTCGCCGAGCCGCTGCATGCCTGCCTCCCTCGCCCTGCTCCAGCAACGTCATTCGGTACCCTCGCGCCAGCTCGGCGAGCCGGCTCCCGACGAAGCCACCCTGCATGCACTGCTGGAAGCGGCGATCCGCGTGCCCGACCACGGCAAGCTGGTGCCGTTCCGGCTGATCCTCCTGCGCGGTGACGCAAAGCTGCAGTTCGGCGAGCGACTGGCGGCGGTCGCCATGCACAACAACCCCGAGATGGCCGGAGCCAAGCTGGAAAAGGAGCGCCGGCGCTACACCTTTGCACCGCTGGTGATCGCCGTCATCGTGCGCATCAACTGCGACAGCAAGGTGCCCGCGATCGAGCAGAGACTCTGCGCCGGGAACGTGGCCCACAACCTGCTGCTGGGCGCCTATGCGCTGGGCTTCGGCGCGCAGTGGCTGACCGGCTGGGCCGCGTACGATCGCGGGGCCGCGGCGGTGCTCGGGTTGGCCGAACACGAACACGTGGTGGGCTTCGTGCACATTGGCACGCCGCAGATCAAGATACCCGAGCGCGACCGTCCGGCGCTGGCTGACGTGCTCGAAACGTGGACACCGTGAATGCTGCCGTCAATGCAGGCCCGACCGCCCATCTGGTCGACGGCAGCTTGTATGTATTCCGGGCCTGGCACTCGATGCCCAACGAGTTCTTCGACAGCGACGGCCATCCGGTCAATGCGGTGCACGGCTATGCCCGCTTCCTGTGCGAGCTGCTCGAACGCGCGCAACCGGACCACATCGCGGTCGCGTTCGACGCCTCGCTGACCAGCTCGTTCCGCAACACGATCTACCCCGCCTACAAGGCCAACCGCGAACTGCCGCCGCCCGACCTGGAGCGGCAGTTCGTGCAATGCCGCGCGATCACCGAGGCGCTCGGCATACATTTGATGATCGATCACTGCTACGAGGCGGACGACCTGATCGGCAGCACCGTGTGGAACCTGCGCGCGCTGGGCTGGCGCAGCGTGATCGTCTCGGCCGACAAGGATTTCGGCCAACTGCTGGGCGAACACGACGAGCAGTGGGACTACGCCCGCGGCTTGCGCTGGGGGCCGGCTGGTGTCTACGCCAAACTAGGCGTGCATCCGCAGCAGATCGCCGACTATCTGGCCTTGTGCGGCGATCCGGTCGACAACATTCCCGGCGTCCCCGGCATTGGTGCGAAGACCGCCGCCGCCTTGCTCAGTCATTTCGGCAGCCTGGATGCCTTGCTCGAGCACATCGACGAAGTGGCGTTCCTGCGCATCCGCGGCGCGGCCAGCTGTGCCGTGAAATTGCGCCAGCATGCCGAACAGGCCCGCCTGTGTCGGCGGCTGACCCGGATCGCGCTGGACGCGCCCGGTGCCAGCCGCATCGAAACCCTGGAGCGCCAGCACCGACCCACCGATCAGCTGCTCGCGTTGTGCGAACAACTGCACTTCGGTCCGCTCACCCGCAGCCGTCTGCACGCCCTGCTGCGCTGAGCTTGCGGGTTGTCTGGCCGAGCCCAAGCGGAAAACATGCCGTTTCATCAACCCGAGCGGCAATCATCGACCCGAGTGGCGCCGAAGCTCAGCTGCGATTGCCGCTCTCCAGCCGGGAGCGGAGTTGGGGAGGGCGAGTTGGGGACAGGGTGCGGGCCGGGCGCAGCGCGCCAGTACTCCAGATTGTCGCTTCACGCTTCGCCCGCGCCCTCATCCGGCACTTCGCGCCACCTTCTGCCGAGGGGGAGAAGGACACTGCAGCGGGCGTTCGCGGCCAATCAGGCCCGGGGTTGTCCGGCTGCGTCGGAGCGGGCAACATGAGCTTTCGCCATCCCGACTTGAAGCCATCGATGAACGATCCTGCCAACCCCATTCCCGCTGATGCCACGGCACCGGTCGAAACCTTGTTCGAAGGCCGCTGGCTCAGCTTGCGCAAGCGCGGCCGCTGGGAATACGCCGACCGCAACAACCCCAGCGGTGCCGTGATCATCCTGGCCGTCACACCGGCGGACAAGGTGCTGTTCGTCGAGCAATACCGCGTGCCGATCCTGCAGAACACGATTGAAATGCCGGCCGGACTGATTGGCGACCTGGCCAACCAGGCCGACGAAAATGCGCTGATGGCGGCGCAGCGCGAGCTGGAGGAAGAGACCGGCTATCGCTGCCAGCGCGTGGAGTTCGTCCATTGCGGCCCGTCTTCATCGGGCATGAGCACGGAGATGATCACCTTCGTGCGCGCCTGGGGCCTGGAGAAGGTCGGGCCCGGCGGGGGTGACGAGACCGAGAACATCGTGCTGCACGAAGTGCCGCGCGGCGAGGCTGGCGCGTGGTTGTTCG
>CAJDVU010000137.1_pt1 | contig 26844 bp, 21 predicted proteins | sample 7391431 | NCBI WGS metagenome assembly CAJDVU01 (sample SAMEA7055700, study PRJEB34461) | soil metagenome | biome: terrestrial ecosystem; feature: Peninsula; material: soil | place: Antarctica | collected 2016
ACAGGAGATCGACCTGCTGGTCGACACCGCGTCGCAGGGCATCGCCCTCGCGCTGGCGCACCGATCATCGACCCGATCGCAACCGTGTCAATGGCCAAGGCGAATACGAGGGTCAAGCATTTGCAGGGCTCTGGCAGTATCCAGCTCGCCTGTGCGACGCAAGTCCTCTGCGCTGTAGCTTGTCCCGACAGCATTTATGCACGCGCCCCGTTTGGGCGGAATCAGGCTGCCGGTGTGCTGCAGACACACGCGGTCACCCGGCTTGATGACCGACTGGTCGGCCCTGGGCGGTTGTTGGTTCGTCGTGCCGGATGTGGTCGGGGCGCGGTTCGTCATCGGTGGGCTCCAGGCCATCACCTGGGATCCAAAGCCGAAGGCGGCGATCAAGCCGGCGGTGAGAATCGTTGCTCGGGACATGCGGACACCTCGTCAACGGGTGCGGGAGGTCAATCCATGCTGCACCGTTGGCACCGGTCCGGCAAACTTTCAGCGCACGAGACTTCGTCCACGTTCAGTTCGCGCGGCACACAGGAGTCAGGCGCCTGTCGGCGTTGGTGGTCGAGGCGAGAATTTGGCTGTTCGAGGGCAGCAACCGAGGATTTGCCGATCCTGATGGTTCCATGGGCGTATTCGCACACCAGCGGAGCGAAGTCCGACCGGCTCCTGGGTCCGAGCGCGCTCCGTTATGCTTGCGTTTTTGCAGACCTTGAATGCATGCGCATCACCCGACTCCATGCCGACCTGCCGCTGGCCGACGGCACCGAACTGACGCTGCCGGCACGATCGAGCGAGCACGCCGTCCGCGTACTGCGACTGGAAGCGGGTGATCCACTGACGTTGTTCAACGGCGATGGCAGCGATTACCAGGCCATCATCGGCGCCATCGCCAAGCATGCCGTCACCGTGCGCATCACCTCGCACCAGCTGCTGCAAAACGAGTCGACACTGCCGCTGGTACTCGCCCAAGGCATCGCACGCGGCGACAAGATGGACTTGATCGTGCAGAAGGCGACCGAACTGGGTGTCATCGCCATGGTGCCGTTGCTGACCGAGCGATCCGAGGTGCGACTGGACGGGCCACGAGCGCTCAAGCGGGTGGCGCACTGGCAGTCGGTGGCGATCAGCGCCTGCGAACAAAGCGGCCGCGCGCGCGTCCCCCGGATCCACCCGATCCAGCCTCTGGCTGACTGGCTCGCTGGGCTGGCGGACCATGACGCACTTCGCCTGGCGCTGATGCCGCAGGCCGCCGCCACGATTCGTGGGCTGCATTTTGCGCAGGCCGGCGGCGTGTTGGTGATCGGCCCCGAAGGCGGCCTCGGCGACGGCGACATTCGGATGCTGGAGGAACACGGGTTCCTGGGCCTGCGCCTCGGTCCTCGCATCCTGCGCACCGAAACCGCCGGTCTGACGGCGCTGAGCGCGCTGCAGGCGTGCCACGGCGACCTGCAATAAGCCGCTCCGGACAACGTCGCCCAGCCTCCGTCGGTTCAAACTCTAGATCACGCAATGGGCGCAAACAGCACGGCGCGCCTCCTGCTGTCGTACCCGAGCGAGCGAAGCACCGCCACCTTAGACTGGCGTCAGACTTCGCTACCCGGCGCGTCGGAAAGCTCCACCCACGGCTCAGCCACGTGGTCATCCGGTTCAGTCGCGCCGAGCAGGTCGAGCAAGCTGGACTCGATCCATTCCAGGTCAGGAATCACCGCCACGTCGTCGCGCACCAGCACGTGCGCTCGTACCCCTGGCGGCAAGCCCTTGCCGTCGTGAGTCGGGATGATCAGTTCCGCATTCAACGTGGTCAAGCGCGGAAATCCCTGGGTCTGCACCGCGATGAAGGGCAGCTTCGGATCACCACCGAGCGCCTTGAGCACGGCCACGCGCATCATCAATTCGCCGTCGCCGTCGGCCCTGCCCGCCAGGCGCGTGAAAGACACCAACGGCACGCGCCAGCCGCGCCAGGTGATCCGGCCCAGCAACCAGTGCGGCGCCCCTTCGACCGGCTCCGGCGCGCTCTGCGTGATCACCTCGGCGATCGTGGCGTTGGGCAGCAACATGCGCAGGTCGCCAATCGGCACCAACACGCAGCGGATTTCACGCGGCAACGAATCACTCATGGAAACACCTCAATCAAATGCGCCGCCAGTTCGGACGGCGTACCGGAGAAACTCACCAGCCGCTCGGCGAATATCCCGCTGACCATGTCGGCGAAATGCCCTCCGGACGACGCCTCGACCCAGACCTGGCCACCACGATCGTGGACCGCTTGCGCGCCGGCGACCGCATCGTTGCCGCTGCCGGAGAACACGATGGCCAACGCATCACGACCAAACGCATTCGCCGCCATGGTCAGGTTGGCGTCGATTGACGTCTGTGGCCCGTCACCGGTCAGCAAATCCATGCTGCCATCGCGACGCAGGCGGATCTGCTGACCCGCGGGCACCAGCAGCACCTCGCCCATTTCCGCGCGGCGCTCGGCATCGGCCAGGCGCAGCGGCAACGGACCGTGTCCGGCCAGCCGTTCGAGCAGTTGCTCATCGGACTGCCGACCCGCGTGATGGATGAGCAGAAAGGTCAAGTGCGTGGTCGACGGAAGCGCCTCCAGGAAGTTGCACACGCCATCCGTGCCGTCGGCGGCTGCGCCCAACAGCACGATTCGGCTCAACGCCGAACCGAGCTCGTCCAGCAGCATCTCGTGGTCTTGCATATAGGCCTGCGGCGCGATGGCTTCTTCCATCGAAACCAGCTCCAGGCTCATCGTGGGCACCACGTCGGGCGAAACTTCCTCGATATCCGGCGCCAGGAACTCGGCCGCGCTGACTTTTTCGACACCGAACGGGACAGCGCCGAGCCCGTCATCGGATGCCGTCGGCCCCTCGTCGTCCAGCAATGCCCAGCCCTCTGGCACACTCACCGACGTCGATGCCAGCGGTAAAACAGGCTCCGCGGCATCCGCCGGCTCGGTAGCCGCGCCGGGATCGGCCAGCGGCGATAGTTGCAGATGGCTGTCCTCGAGCGCCGAGGCTGTCGCGTCCGGGGTCGCCGTATCCGTGGATTCGGCGGCTTGCGCAGAGTCACGTTCACTCGATTCCGGCACGCCAAAATCGCCGTCGAACAGCGGCAGTGGTTCGTCGTCGCCGGTAAATCGCAGCCCCGGTCCGCTGATTTCTTCGTCTTCATCCGGCAAGTCGCCAGAAGCCAGTAACGCTTCCAGTTCGGCAGCCAGGTCCTCCGACTCGGCGGCGGAACCATGGTGAGCCGGTACATCAAGGTCGTCGAGTGCGGGAAAGTCGAGATCCGCGTCGAGATCCGCGTCGAGATTCTCGTCGAAATCCATGCCAAGCTCCGCAGCAAGTTCCGCGTCAAGATCTACCGTTGGATCCGTGTCGAAATTCGCCTCGAGTCCGGCCTCGGCCGGCGCAGCCGTCACGGCGCTTGCGCCGTGCAATGGATCGCCTTCGCGTTGCACCGTCTCTTCTTCACCAGCCTGGATCGGAGCCGCGGGCGACTCCGGCGGTGGGGCATACGCTTCCTGGTCGACACCGACGTGGTTGTCGATCGTATCGGGTGACGCGGAGTCGGAGAGTTCTGGCACGGCGGGCGGGAGCTGGATTTCGCGCGCATCCTCGGGTCGGGGCGGATCGATGTCACCCATGGCCAGCACCTTTACCGCCAGATGGCGCGCCCAACGCGCACGATCCCAGCCGACCAGCGAGCGGCTGGCCTGGGCATCGTTGAAAACCACGCGCGGCCGGTCACCGTCGAGTACGTCATAGAGTCGGTCGAGCGCCTCGTCGGCGCCGTCGTCCAGGTTGATCACCAGCACATCGGCACCGACCCGCTGCAACAGCTCCCGGCTCAGGCCGGACACTTCGCCCTCGTGGACAATTCGCGCGCCACGGTCCTGCAGGGCATCGCGCAACTGTCCACCGAGTTCAGTGTCGTCGAACAACAGCGCAACGGCGGGTGTCGCGTCAGTCATGAACCTGCTCCGGGGCGCGCTGCTCGAGCACCTCAGTGATCTGCGACAGCAGCTCGGCTTCCTGGTACGGTTTGCCGAGGTAGCGGTCCACGCCGATGTCGAACGCGCGCTGCCGATGCTTGTCGCCGCTGCGCGAGGTGATCATGATGATCGGCACGTCGCGGAACCGCAGGTCGGCCTTCATCAGGGTCGCCAGCTCGTAGCCATCCATGCGCGGCATCTCGATGTCCAGCAGCATCAGGTCAGGTACGCGTTCGTGCAGCTTCTCCAGCGCATCGACACCGTCCTTGGCGGTGCTGACTTCATACTCGTGGCGCTCCAGCACGCGGCTAGTGACCTTGCGCATGGTGATCGAGTCGTCGACCACCATCACCAGCGGCCGCACCAGCACCTCCTCGACGACGGGCACCTCCACCGCGCTGAGCCCGTCGGCCAGACGTTGCTCGCGACGGATCATGCCGTGGCGAACCAGCGGCGCCAGATCCAGGATGACCAGCACCGAGCCGTCACCCATGATCGTCGCACCCAGCAGGCCGGGCACGGAACTGATCTGTGGGCCCACCGACTTGACCACGATCTCGCGCGACCCAAGCACCGCATCGATGCGGATCGCCGCCCGCAAGTCGCCCGCACGGGTCAGCAGCAACGGTTGCTGCTCGTCCTCCGTAGGCAGGCCGACCGGCAAGCCGAGCAGTTGGGCCAGATCGTGGACGCCGTATTCCTCGTCGCCATGCCGGAACGATGGCTCGTCCTGCGCGAGCAACGCAGCAAGTTCACCCGGATTGACCCGCGCCACGCCCTGCACGGAGGTCATCGGAATCGCGAACGTGGCTTCGCCGATGCGCACCAGAATGGCCTGGGTCACCGCCAGGGTGAACGGCAAACGCAGGATGAAGGTGGTGCCCTGACCTTCCTCGGACTCGATCGACAGCGAACCGCCGAGCAGCTTGATCTCATTCGCCACCACATCCATGCCGACGCCGCGACCGGCCAGCTGGGTCACCTTGCTGGCGGTGGAGAAGCCCGGTTGGGCGATCAATGCCAGCAATTGATTGTCGGTCGGCTTGGTTCCGGCGCGCAGCATGCCCCGTTCAATGCCGCGCTTGCGGATCGCCTCGCGATTCAGGCCACGGCCATCGTCGCTTACCCGGATGACCACCTCGGTCGCTTCGCGCGCCACCTTGATATGCACCGATCCCTCGGCCGGCTTGCCGGCCTTGCGCCGTTGAGCCGGACTTTCGATGCCATGCGCGATCGCATTGCGCAGCATGTGTTCGAACGGCGCCTTGATGCGATCGAGCAGGTTGCGGTCCATTTCGCCGTGCGCACCGTCAACGTAAAGCTGGGCGTGCTTGCCCTCTTCCTGCGCCGCCTGACGCAGCGTACGGCGCAGGTTTGGCACCATCGTGTCGAACGGCAGCATGCGCGTACGCAGCAGACCGTCCTGCAGCTCGGTGCTGACCCGTGATTGCTGGATCAGCAAGGTCTCGGCCTGGCGCGTCAACTCGTCGAGCATGCTCTGGATCGAGACCAGATCGGATACCGACTCGGCCAGCGCCCGCGAGTACTGCTGCAATTGCGAGTAGCGATCGAGCTCAAGCGGATCGAAGACGGTCAGCCCGGCCTCGCGATGCTCGCGCTGGAAGCGCGCGATGATCTGCGCTTCAGTTTCGATTTCCAGCATGCGCAACTGGCTGCGCAGGCGTGCCACGGTCGTTTCCAGCTCGACCAGGTTGAAACGATAGCCGGCTACCTGCTGTTCCAGTCGCGACCGGTAGATCGCCACTTCGCCCGCGTGGCTGACCAGACTGTCGAGCAAGTCGGCGCGAACACGGATCTGCTCCTGCGGGGCACGGGTTTCGTGCGCCGTCTCCGGCAATAGTTCCGGCAGGTCGAGCGCATTGTCCGCAATGAGCGACACCGGCTGCGCAACAGCCTCGCCCGGCGTCGCACGCACGCTTGCCGGCGGCTCCGCTTCACCCGTCAGGACGGTTGCGCCCGCCATTTCCAGCAGATGATCGATCATCGCCTGCGGGTAGTCCGGCATCTCCCCTTGCGCCACGCGCTGCACCAGCGCGTTCAGCTCGTCAAAGCTCGCCTCGAGCGCGCCAATCAGCGTAGCGGTCTTGCTGGTGTCACGAATCGGCTTTCCAAGCACGGTCTCGGTCGCGTGGGCTAGATCGCCCACCGCGACCAGACCCGCAATCCTGGCACCGCCTTTCAGCGTATGCAGGTCGCGCTGCAATTCGCCGACGCAGGAAAGCTCGTCGGGATCAGCATGCCATTTCGCCAGCACGCCGTCCGCGCTGTCCAGAAGCTCCCGCGCCTCGTCGATGAATACTTCAAGCAGATCCGCGTCGATCTGGCCACCGTCTGGCAGCACGAATGCGCGGCGCGCTTCGATCTGCCTGTCGGCAGCTTCTTCAGTCTCGACTCGCTCACCGGCAGCTTTCTCGGCCGCAGCTCGCCCGGCGACAGCTTTCCTGGCGGCGGCCTTCTCCGCGGCTACCTTCTCGGCAGCGGCCTTCTGCGCGGCTACCTTCTCGGCAGCCGCCTTCTCAGCAGCGGCCTTCTCCGCAGCGGCCTTCTCCGCAGCCGCCTTCTCCCCAGCGGCCTTCTCCGCAGCCGCCTTCTCCCCGGCAGCCTTCTCCGCGGCTACCTTCTCAGCAGCGGCCTTCTCCGCAGCGGCCTTCTTTGCGCGGCAGCAGCTAGATCCGCAGCGGCCTTGTCGGCCTCGGCCCTCGCGGCGTCGGCGTTCGCGGTCTCTGCCTGCGCGGCCGCCGCTCTCTCGGCCGCATCCTGCTCAGCCGCCGCCGATGCCGCGGCCGCGTCCTCGGCCGCGGCATCGGCGGGTTCAAACGCGTGCAGCGCAGCGGCCATCTCCGCGGCCACGGCGACATGATCGTCCCGATCAAGATGAATCCGGGAACCCACGTCCTCGGGCCCGTAGGGCGACCCGAAATCAGCAATCCGCTCGCCCGTGACAACATCATCACGCTCGGTGAACTCTTCTGGTACTTCGTCGTTCTCCTGGGGCTCGAATACCACGTGCGCCACCTGGGATTCCGGGTAGTGATCGCGCATTTCGACAATCTGCGCGGTGAGCTCATCGACATCCGGCAAGTGGGGCGCAGCGGCGTCAAACTGGTTCATCACGTGGTCGACCACGTCGGCCACCTGACCGAACAGGCTTACGCCGGTCGACGAAAGCGGTTGGCTGGAAGCACGCAGGCGCTTGAACAAAACCTCCAGCGGCGACAGCAACTGCGTCAGTAGCGGAATGTCGACCATGGCGATGGCGCCATGCAAGGTATGCACCGCACGCAACAGCTCCTCGCTCACCGGCAGTTCGCCGTTGCTGCGCTGGATGGCGGTGCGAATCGTTTGCAGGTATTGCGCCACTTCGCTGCGCAGAATTTCCAGCAACACGGGATCAACGGGTGGCATGGCCGGCATCGCCATGACCGCATCGCCGTCGATCTTCTCGGGCACGCTGGCGGATTCAGCACCGGCATCAGTCAAATTGGCCTGCGGCAGCGGCGCGATGTCGGCACTGGTCCGCGGGACACGACGAATCACCTTGCGAGTGATAGTTTCGGTGCCGCGCGGAGCGTGATCCTCGACCCGCGCCGGCTGGCCGGCTGCCAACTGGCCAGCAGCGTGCATGATTGCGCTGATTGGCGCATCGGGGGCGCCTTCGCCCTTGAGCGCCGTCAGCAGTTGCGGCAACGCATCAATGGCGTGGCGCACCAGATCCTGCACGTTCTGGTCTGGTTCGATGGTGTGATCAAGGACGCGATTGAGCATGTCCTCCAGTTTCCATGCAAACTCGCCCAGCACACCGGCGCCGACCAGGCGGCCGGAGCCTTTCAAGGTGTGGAACGAACGGCGGATGTTGACCAGCGGCGAAGTGTGCGCGGGATCGGCGAGCCAGTCCTTCTGGGCGGTCAGGAGATTGTCGATCTCCTCCTGCACCTCTTCCAGAAAGATTTCACGGATGTCGTCGTCAATGCCTTCCGCATTGACATTGAAGCAGGTGTTGCCGGCAAGCGGATCCGCCACCGGCACCTGCTCGACGACCTCTTCCTCGATGTCGACCCAACCATCGTCCACGGAGGCTGCAGCGGTTTCGTCGGGAACCGGCGGCCTGGTCGATTCAGTCTCGACCAGACGTAACCCGTCAAGATCATGCGCGGGCTCGGTCGGCGGCTGCTCCGCCCCCATGAAGAGATTGCCGATATCGTCGCCCGGCAGCAGGACGACGGTCTCGGAGAGTTCGGGATGCTGGTCCTGCTCGATGCTGGCGCCCGTCGGCGTCGGAGCCACGGTCTCGGGCACGGCACGGGTCGCCGGCAGCGGCCAGTAGCCAAGTTCGGCGAGGCTGTGCTCAGCGACATCCAGAATGTGTTCCAGACCGCCGCGATGCTCGCGTGCAGCCTCGAGGTAATATTCCAGCGCCGCCAGCGCGTCGGCCAGATGATCCATCTGCGCACCACTGGGCACGCGCCGGTCCTGCAGCAATTCATAGTCGATGAACCGGCCTACGCCCTGCGCCAGCTCGGCCGGACGCGGCGACGAGAGCATGCGCATGGCACCGGCCACTTCTTCCATCAGCGACGGGGCGCCGGCTAGGCGATCGTGCTCCCAGCCAGACTCCACGAAGGCCACGATCGCGTCTTTCACGCCGTCGGTATTGCTGATGGCCTCCTGCATGAGGGCGGAAATGACACCGAGTGCTTCGCTGCGCGGCAGCCCGCGCAAGCCTTCGTTGCCCGCCTCGGGTTCACTCTCGGAGCCCAGGCTTTCGATGTGGTCGTCGAGCGAGGCTTCGACGTACAGCAACGATCCAGCTACGTCCAGCAAGGTCTCCTCGTCCGCCGGCCGCAGGCGGTTGGCGATCTCGTCGAGCACGCGGCGCTGTTCGCCAACCACGCGGCGAGGCACCGCCAGCGCCAGCATGCCCAAGGTATCGCCGACCCGTTCGAGGACCTCGCCCTGCGCCGACAACTGAGCCGGGTCGCCGTCCTGCTGGCGCAAAAACAGGTCCAACGCTTCCTTGACCCGCAACAGGTCGTCTTTCAATGCTCGCGACACCGAATCCAGCAGGGCGCGGTTGTGCCCGGACATCGAACCGCGCGCGTGCTCCAGTTCGTCGGCGTCGGGCAGCAGACTGTCCAACGCGTAGGTGGTGCGCAGCTGTTCCATGTGCGGGCTGCGCTGCTTCGCCTGGGCAACGAGGTAGAGCAGCCTGCAAGCCACTTCGTCGGCATCGCTTGCGCGCAAGCTGTTCTCGCCGTGCTCGATCAGCAGGTGGATGTTGCGGTCGACCTTGCCGATCAACTGGCGCACTTCAGCTGCCTGACCCTTGAGCATGCCCTGTTCCATGCCCTCCAGCACACCGGCAGCGATCCACCACAGCCGACGACCGTGCACGTGATAGCAACGCGCGGTGATCGCCAACAGGGTCTTGCGCATGCCGATCAGTTGCTGCGCCGCGTCCTGTCCCCGAAACCAGGCCAGCAGCTGATGCTGGAAGCGCAACCGCAAGCCTGGCAGCTCGGCGCGATGCAACGCGGCATAGGCTTCGCTCATGGCTGAAGGCGCCTGCTCGGGCAGGAACGCATCCAGATTGGGATGGAACAGCGCCGACTCGGGCAGCGGCTCCAGATCGCGCGTGCCGCGCAGGTCATTCAGCAATGGCAACAGCACCACCGGCACGTCGCGATGACCGCTGGAGATCCGCTCCAGGTAATCCGGTAATTGCATCAGGCCGCGCATCAGCGCGGCATAGGCCTCTTCACGATGGGCCACCTGATCGTCCAGCAGGGCGCCGGCAAGTGTTTCCATTTCCGTGGTGACCATCGCCGCACCGTACAACTCGACCATCTTCAGGGTGCCGTGCACCTGATGCAGATGATCCGCGCAAGTACGCATGAAATCGTGCTTGTCCGGACTGTCGACGTAGGACTCCAGTGCCTCGCGCGCAAGCGACAGGGTATGGTCGAGTTCCGGCTTGACCCACTGCAGCGTGGTGAAATCGATGTGGTCTTGAAGTCTCATGCGCCTCTCTCAGCGGTCGCGCCATGCAGGCATGACGAAACCAGCGAGACTGCCCCCTGTTTTGTGCGTGTTTTCATCCGGCTGATGCCCGCTCCGACCGCGGCAGCTTGAAGTGAGCCACCGAGCGCCGCAGGTCACTCGCCAGTTGCGCCAGCGTACCGATCGAGTCGGCCGTCTGGCTCGCACCCTGCGAGGTCTGCGAAGTAATTTCCTGGATTGCATTCATCGACACCGAAATATCGGTGGCCGCGGCGGACTGCTCGCGAGCCGCGGTGGAGATGTTCTGGATCAGGGCGGACAAATCGTGTGAAACGCGTTCGATGTCGCCCAGCGCGCTGCCGGCATCCTCGGCCAAACGTGCACCGGCGACCACCTCGGCGGTAGTCTGCTCCATCGAGTTCACCGCCTCGTTGGTATCGGACTGAATCGTCTGTACCAGGGTCTCGATACGCTTGGTGGCGCTGGTGGAACGTTCGGCCAGTCGCTGCACTTCGTCCGCCACCACCGCGAAACCGCGGCCGGCCTCACCGGCAGAGGCCGCCTGGATCGCGGCGTTCAAGGCCAGGATATTGGTTTGCTCGGCAATGTCATTGATCAGTTCCACGATCGAGCCGATCTCCTGCGAGGATTCGCCCAGCCGTTTGATGCGCTTGGACGTCTCCTGGATCTGATCACGAATCGAGTCCATGCCGGAGATGGTTTCGCGCACCACTTCGGCGCCGCGCGAGGCGATCTTCACCGAGCGTTCCGCCACATCCGCCGATTCGGCGGAATCCTTCGACACCACGTCCATCGAGCTCACGATCTGGTTGATCGCGGAGGTCGCGGAAGTGATCTGCTGCGCTTGTTGTTCGGCCGCGTTGGCCAGATCGCGGGCGGTGGTCTGACTTTCCTGCGCGGACGAGGAGACCTGCTCCGACGTCTCGTTGATCGTGGTCACCAATGATCGCAGCTCGTCGATGGCGTAGTTGACCGAATCCGCGATCGCGCCGGTGATGTCCTCCGAGACCGTGGTTTTCACCGTCAGGTCGCCTTCCGCCAGTGAGCCCATCTCATCCAGCAGGCGCATGATCGCCTCCTGATTGCGCTGGTTCAGCTCGGCACTCTGGGCGAACCGCTTGCGCTGGTCGGCGACCAGGGCGATGACCAGCAACAGCGCGAAGACGACCGCGGCGATCGCGCCGAACAGGCCCCACCACACATTCGGGAACAATCGGCGCAGCGGCAACTTGCCGATCTGGTCGGACAGGTCGTTCGCCCGCAGCAATACCGTTTGCGAATCCAGCGACGCCTGGTTGCCGGCATGTTTCACATCGGCAATGTTGCCGGCGGCAGCGACCAGCTTGGCGACCGGGTCGGACAGCTTGGCCCAGTTGGCATCCATCTCGGTGAGGATCTTGCGTGCGTTCGAGTCGGCAATCGGCCGCACGCCACTGTCCGGATTGCCGACCATCAGACCCTTGAGCACGTTGCCGTAGAGTTGGGCGTCGCGCGACAGGCCATCGGCTGCCGATTGGGCGTTGTCGCCACCCTGCAAAACTTCCTGCACGCGGCGGATGATGCGGTCGGCCGACAGCATCTGGCGCGAAGTACCGAGCATCTGCTCGGAGCTGCCGTTGCGCTGCTGCAGGATGTTGACGACCTGCTCCATGCGCGAGTTGAGCAGAGGCATCTGCTGCGAAATCGTGGCGGCACGCTGCCCGGAGTCGAGGACGACAGCCTTGTTCGACAGGATTTTGCTGATATCCGAATCCAGTTGCGCCCACGACGCATCGAGCGCGCTGACCGCGCGGCCGACCGGCGTCGCGTTGTTGTTCGCGTAAGGATTCATGCCACTGGCGGGGTCGCCCTTGTCGAGCCGCCGCACCGCCGAATCGATCGCATTGCGGGTGGATTCGAGCTCCTTGAAGGACTCGACGTTGCCGTCCGCGGATTCCAGCGCAAATTTTGCCGTCTGCTGCGACAGCACCTGGATCTGCGTAGTCAGCGCGACCGCCTGGCGATCTTCACCGTTCTTCTGGTTGAGCATGAAGAAATCGAGTGCCGCGAAACCAATCGCAACCAGCAGCAGGACAATGAGTGCCGTATATCCGCGTTCCCGGCTGACGCCCCCAGTAGTACTCATGTTCACCTCATCGGTCTAGCTGATATGTGCCGCCAATACATGGCCGGTGTCGCATTGCCTCAGGCAGGCACTGGCCAGCGGCAGCCTCCCCACGTCAACCATGCGCCATCGACGCTCCGTCTGGTGCTGCCCCGCCGTCACGCCGCCGCCTGGCGAAAATCCGGCGCGCGCACCAGCCGGCTCATGCTGAAAATCGCCAACTGCTGTTCGCCCACCCGGTTGTCGACAAAACGCGCCAGTCGCGGGTCGTCTTCATCCTGCGCGAGCTTTCGTTGTTCCCTATCCACGGTACGCTGACCGAGGACTTCATCCACCAGCAGCGCCACGTTGCCGCCGCCCTGGCGCACCACCAGCAGGCGACTGCGGTCCGAGCTTTGCGTGCGCTCGCCAAACAGGAAGCGCGCCATGTCGACGACCGGCACCAGGTTGCCGCGCACATTGGCCACGCCCAACAGCCACGGTTGGGTTCCAGGCACCGTCGTCAACGTGGGCACGGCCAGCAACTCGTTGATCTCGTCGATGCCACTGAGCAGCAGCCGCGAACCCACGCGAAAACCGATACCACGCCACAGCCCAGGCGCCTCGAACTGGTCCTGCGTGTCGGAGGCATGCGCCAGCGATAGCCGTTCGTAGTGGGCCAGGATCTCGAACGGCGACAAGTTGACCGGCCGGTTCATGTTCCGCTCGGCAGCAAATCGTTGATGCAGGCCAGCAGTTCCTTTTCGCCCACCGGTTTGGTGATGAACGCGCGCGCGCCCTGGCGCATGCCCCAGACCCGATCGGTCTCCATCGACTTGGTGGTGATCATCACCACGGGAATGTCCTGCGTTTTCGGATCGCGAGTCAGGGTACGAGTGGCCTGAAAGCCATTCATCCCAGGCATGATCACGTCCATGATGACCAGATCGGGACGCTCGGTGTGCACCCGCTCGATACCCTCCTCGGCGGAGCTCACGGCCGCGACCTGGTGCCCGGCGCGCTCCATCAGGGTGGCAAGCACGCGCACGTCGGTCGGTGAATCGTCAATGATGAGAATGTTGGCCACAGGTCTCCCTCAAGAATCTGCAGTCAGTGACTTGTCGCGGAATTGACATGGCGATGAATCGCGCCGAGCAGCTCGTCGCGCGTGAATGGCTTGGTCAGATATTGCTCGGCACCCACGATGCGGCCACGCGCCTTGTCGAACAATCCGTCCTTCGAACTGAGCATGATCACCGGCGTGGACCGGAACTCGGGATTGTTCTTGATCAGCGCGCAGGTCTGATAGCCGTCCAGTCGGGGCATCATGATGTCCACAAAGATGATCGTCGGCTTCTGATCGGAGATCTTGGCCAACGCCTCGAATCCGTCAACAGCGGTCAATACCTCGCAGCCCTCTTTTTTCAGCAGCGTCTCCGCGGTACGGCGAATGGTCTTGGAGTCATCGATCACCATGACCTTGAGACCCGCCAAATCGGTAGTGCTCGCGTTCAAATTCACTCACTCCCCCTGCGGCTCGCCATGAGTTCAGGACAAGCACGATGACAAGCAACCGTCATGCCAAATGGTACAAATATGAAAATTCCGTTGATCGAACCCCTCGACGTCCGCCTGGTGGCGGCACCGCGGAAGCTTTGTTGTTTACTGCCTGCCCGCTGAAACTGTCAAGCAACCGTCGTCCGCACTGCCCACCGGTCACACAAGTTGCCGCATATTGACACCATCATGCCGATACCGTCAGCAATCTGACACGTGCGCGGATCCGCAGCTAGTATAGCGGCCTGTCACTTCGTGCCTGCCGCTCCAACGCACACTTCCGACAACCCGTGGAGAACCTTCGATGACACTCTCGATCGGCGTCCTGATGGACCCCATCGGCGCGATCAAACCCGCCAAGGACACCAGCCTGGCGATGTTGCTCGAAGCGCAGCGACGTGGCCACTCGCTGCACTACTTTGAACAGGGCGACCTGGCGCTTCGCGATGGCGCCGCATGGGTGCGCAGCGCGCTCTTGAACGTGCGCGATGACTCGCAGCACTGGTACACCCTGGGCCACTCGCAATGGCAGGATCTGCGCAAACTCGACGTGGTGCTGATGCGCAAGGATCCCCCGGTCGATGCGCAATTCATCTACGACACGATGGTGCTGGAAATGGCCCAGCACGCCGGGGTGATGGTGGTCAACGATCCGCAGGCGTTGCGCGATTGCAACGAAAAACTGTTTGCCCTGGCGTTCCCGCAATGTATCGCGCCGACGCTGGTGGCACGCGATCCGGTCGAATTGCGCCGCTTTGCGGCCGAGCACGGCGAAGTCGTTTTGAAGCCACTGGACGGCATGGGAGGCCGCGGCATCTTCCGCGTTCGCCATGGCGACAGCAACCTCAACTCGATGCTGGAAACCCTCCTCGGGGGCGACGGCCATGGCGCGAACCGGCAATTGGTCATCGCGCAGAAATACATCCCCGAGATCAGCGCCGGTGACAAGCGTATCCTGGTCATCGACGGCGAACCGGTGCCCTACGCACTCGCCCGCATCCCGCAAGGCGACGAGTTTCGCGGCAACCTGGCCGCCGGTGGCCGTGGCGAGGGCGTACCACTGTCCGAACGCGATCGCTGGATTACCGCGCAAGTGGCGCCGGAACTGCGCCGGCGCGGGCTGCTGTTCGTCGGCCTGGATGTGATCGGCGATTACCTGACCGAGATCAATGTCACATCGCCGACATGCGTGCGCGAACTGGATGCGCAGTTCGGGCTTAACATCGTGAGCCAGCTGTTCGACGTCATCGAACGGCGCGCCAGTGGAAACCGACCTGCGTGAATGCAACCGCAACCGTCAACCCGCGCCCCGATCCGATCGGCGCCACCGTGCTGTTCTCGCTGTTGCTGCACGGGGTGCTGCTGCTTGGCATCACCTTTCATTTCGCCAAGCCCCATCCCGACCTGCCGACGCTGGACGTGGCGCTGGTCAACGTGGCCAACCGGGAGGCGCCGGACAAGGCCGACTTCCTGGCCCAGGCGAACAATCGTGGTGGCGGCCAGAACGATCGGGCCACGCGACCTTCGCAGCCGTTTTCCGGGGCGTTGCCACGTCCCGACCCTGGCGTCGCCGCGCAACCGATGACCGAGGCCAGTCCACCCATGCGCGCCGCCACGCCGACCCGGATGGTCACCACCACCGCCCGCAGCGATTTCAGCGTCAGCAGCGATACCGCGCAAACCCAGGTCGAACCGCAAGCGGCCACGCCGACTGCCGCTGAACTGCAGCGCCAGCAGGCGATCGCCCAACTCGCGGCCGAGTTGCGCGACAAGAAGATGGAATTGGCCAAGCGTCCCAAGGTCAAGTACCTCACCGCGAGCACCCGGGAATACGCGTATGCCGCCTACATGCGCGGCTGGTCGGACCGGGTCGAACGGGTCGGCAATCTCAACTATCCCGAGGAGGCGCGCCGGCGTGGCCTGCACGGTGATGTACTGCTCACCGTGGTACTCAACCTCGATGGCAGCATCAAGAATATCAATCTGATCCAGAGTTCAGGGCACAAGCTCCTGGACGATGCCGCTGAACGCATCGTGCGTCTGGCGGCGCCATTCCCGCCGGCGCCGAACGTCGGCAACCACGTCGATGAACTCAACATCACGCGCACCTGGCAGTTTCAGCCCGACAACGTGCTGCAGACCCGCTGGTAACCTGCGCAGGCGGCTGCGACTACAATGGCCGCATGGCTGCCGTGCAACCCTCGACCCTCACCGGGCATTTCCTGATCGCCATGCCGAGCCTGGCGGAACCGCCGTTCTCGCGCGGAGTCGCCTTGCTGTGCCAGCACGACGAGGTGTTGCACCACGAAGCAGGCGAGTGGGATTCCAGTTATCGCATCAATGAGGACTGGTCGGTGACCACGTCGCGCGACATCCTGGTGGCGATGGCGGCCGGCGAAGGACCGCGCCAGGCAATCATGGTGCTCGGTTACGCCGGCTGGGACGCGGGCCAACTGGAGCAGGAACTGATGGCCAACGCCTGGCTCACCACCGAAGCCTGCGGCCGGGTGGTGTTCGACACGCCGCTGGAGGAGCGCTGGAGCGCAGCCGCTGGCCTGGTCGGGGTGGATCCGCGTCAATTGTCCGGCTACGCGGGCCACGCATGAGCTGTGTCCTGGGTTTCGATGTCGGCAGCCGCCTGACCGGCGTGGCCATCGGCAATCGCCTCACGGGTACCGCGCGCGCGCTGACCACCGTTTCGATCCATGACGGCGGCCCCGACTGGGCGCGCCTCGATACCCTGCACCGGGAGTGGCAACCTGACCATCTCGTGGTAGGTCTGCCGCTGACGCTGGAAGGTAGCGAACAAGCCGCCAGCCGTCGCGCGCGGAAGTTTGCCGCCGAGCTGCAACAACGCTACAACCTGCCCGTGATGTTCGTCGACGAACGCCACAGCTCGCAGGAAGCCGCGCAACGCTTCGCCGCCGGCCGTGCCGCCGGGCTCAAACGCCGCCGGGATGCGGCCGGGATCGATGCCGAAGCGGCTGCCGTGATCCTCGAACGCTGGCTCATCGAGGCGCCCCCGTGTCTGGACAACGACGGCCTGCACTATTGATTTGGCTCGATGAAGTTCCAAATGACTTGAAGCGATTCGACGATTTTCGACGCGGCCATCTTTTCCCTTCCTCCGCAAAGCGGGGGCGCGGGGGAAGGCGCCAAAGGCGGAAGGGGGCGCTCTGGCTACTTGTCGGGCAGATCACAAAAAGCGCCCCCATCAGCCCTCCGGCCAGCTTCCCCCGCGTTGCGGGCGGAGCGAATGCAAGGCCCCTTCGCAGCTGCATGATTCGGCAAAAAATGGTGAGTCAATCACCTGACTGCATTACTAAATACGCACGAACCCACCCACCCCAACGAATTCCCGAAATGAGCCCTCGCCTGCGCCACCTGACCACGCTGGAAAACCTGCCGCGCGAAACCATCGTGCGCTTGCTCGACCACGCCGAATCGCTGCGCGACGCCTGCGCCCATGGCACCCGCAAGCTCGACATTCTGGCCGGGCGCACGGTGCTGAACCTGTTCTTCGAGCCGTCCACGCGCACGCGCACCTCGTTCGAGCTGGCCGCACGACGACTCGGTGCAGACGTGGTCAACTTCGACATCGGACTGTCCTCGACCAGCAAGGGCGAGGAATTATTCGACACCCTGCACACGCTCGAAGCAATGCACCTGGACGCGATCATCGTGCGCCACAAGCAGGCCGGTACTCCGGATGAGCTGGTCCGCCATGCGATGAGCGGGGTGTCGGTGATCAACGCCGGCGACGGCAATCACGCGCACCCCACCCAGGGCCTGCTGGACGCGCTGACCATTCGCCAGCACCGACCCGACTTCGAGAACCTCAAGGTGCTGATCTGCGGCGACATCAAGCACTCGCGCGTCGCCCGTTCCGACATCAACGCGTTCACGGCGCTGGGTGTGAAGGAGATCCGCCTGTGCGCGCCGCCCGAACTCATGCCTGACGAGGACGAGGTATCCGAAGCGCGTCGCTACGAAGATTTTGACCAAGCGATCGAGGGTGCCGACGCGGTGCAGATGTTGCGTCTGCAAAAGGAACGGATGGCCACCGTCGAGCTGCCGGACGAAGCCGCCTATTTCGACCGCTACGGGCTGGACCAGCGGCGCCTGGCGCGCGCGGCCAAAGGTTGCCTGGTGATGCACCCGGGGCCGATCAATCGGGGCATCGAGATCGCCTCGGAGGTCGCCGATGGCGTGCAGTCGCGCATCCTCGAGCAGGTCGGCAATGGCGTTTTTGTGCGGATGGCCGTGCTGAACGAAGTGCTGGCGCGCTGAACGGGGACTGGCGGACTGCGCGGCGAGGGCACGGCGTTGAGTGCCCCCAGCGAACAGGCCTCGGCAGCGCCGCGGACGAGCGGGCATAATGAGTCGCAAAGCAACCATCACACCGGGGATCACCATGCGATCGACTACGCGTTATCTCGCGATGGGCCTGGCCGGCATCATGCTGGCAGCCTGCTCGCACAAGGACAAGGATGCACCGCTGGCGTTCGTTCCGGCCGACACACCCTACGTCGTGGCCAACCTGGACGTGCTGAGCGACAGCACTCGCAACGCGCTGCTTGCCCAAGCCAACGCCCAATTGCCGTCCCAGCTGGCGCAGGTCAACGCCGTGGCCGATGGTCTCGCGCAAAAGGACCCGGACAGCGCGCGCCTGTTGCGTGCATTGACTGCGGAATTCAACGGCAAGACGGTGGAGGGTTTCGCCAAGTCTGCCGGCCTGGATCTCAAGGGTTACTCTGCGCTCTACGGCCTGGGGCTGGCGCCGGTCATGCGTTTCCAGCTGAGCGACCCGGCCTCCTTCGAGGCGTTCGTCGGGCGGCTTGAGACCGCCTATGGCAAGAAGTTCGAGGTTGCCACCGAGGGCAAGCAGCGTTATCGCAAGTACGTCTCCGCCGAATCGGGAACGGAGCTGATCCTGGCCACGGTCGACAAGCAGGTCGTCGCGGCACTGCTGCCGGCCAACCCGCCGCAGGCCCTGCTGCGTGAAGCACTCGGCCTGGACCGCCCGCAGAAAAGCATGCAGGACGCCGGTCGCCTGATCGACCTGGCCAAGGCCAAGGGATACAAGAAGTGGCTGGTCGGCGAGCTGGACCTGACCCGTGCGCTACCGCTGGCGCTCGGCGGCAAGGATGCGCTGGTCGAGTCCGTGCGCAAGGCGCACGCCGAAGCCGAGTCGGCCAAGACCGGCGAGCCGGTGGCCAATCAGTTGCAGACCTCCCCTGCCTGCGACACCGAGGCCGCGCGCATCGCCGCGCGGGTGCCCTCGATCAGCTTTGGATACACCCGACTTGACGGCAAACACCAGGATGGCCGAGTCGATATTGCGCTGGCGGACGACATCAGCAAGGCATTCGCTGATCTGAAGATCAACCTTCCGGGCCTGGGCAATGCCGGCACCGCGCCGTTTGACTTGAGTCTGGCGCTGCCGGTATCCAACCTGCGCACGTTCTGGCTGGCGCAGGCGGGCGCGGTCGCGGCCAAGCCGTTTACGTGTCCGACGCTGACTGATCTCAACGATGGTTTTGCCAAACTCGACCCAGTCATGCAGAAGGCGGCGATCCCGCCGTTCGGCGACCTGCTGGGCGTGCGCATCGCGCTGGATACCTTGACGCCAAACGCCAACTCCAGCCTGCCGACTTTCAGCGGTCGCCTGGTACTGGCTACCAGCAACCCGTCCGGCCTGCTCGCCATGGGCCAGATGATGGTGCCGGCGCTGGCCCAGCTGAAGCCGTCCAGTGACAGCAAGCCGGTGGCGCTGCCGCAGCAAATGGCCGGCATGCTGGGCCAGCCCGCCTGGGTCGCGATGGGCGACAAGGTGCTCGCGCTCGGCGTGGGCGCCGGCGAGGACGCCAAGCTGGCCAGTACGCTGAAGGAACCCGGCGGCAGCGCCGGCCAGATGACCCGGATGCACCTGAGCGGCGCGATGTACCTGTCCTGGGTGCAATTGATGCAGGACAAGGTCGACACGCTCACTGCCGCCGCCAATGCGATGGGCAAGAACGACGCCTCGTCCCATGACAATCCCGACGACGCTGCCGCGCGTTCCAAGGCCCAGTTCGCCGCCATGAAACAACAGGCCGAACGCGTCGGCAGCATCGACGCGGAAATGCATGTTGACAGCCACGGGCTGGTGATCACCAGCCAGACGGTGCTGAAGTAACACGCCGCGTCTGGAAAGGATCCACCCAGCGAACCGGGGCGCCATGGCGCCCCGGTTTTCTCATGCCTGAACGCACCGCAACCAACGCGTTTTCAACCTCGCACTGACGCGCTCTTCGCAAAGCCTGTCGTGCGCTGAACCCGCACGTCCATTGAGCACGTCGGGTTCACGCCGCGCCTGTTGTCATCGCACCACGGACGCCGCACACAACAGCGCCCAGTGTCCCAACGACAGTCCCCTTCACTTCAAAGGAAATGCCATGAACCACAAATCCCTGATCCGTCGAAGCCTGGTAGCCGCCAGCGTCATGCTCGCCTTTGCCGCCGTGCCATTCAGTCAAGCGATGGCGTCACCGAACAACGGGGCGATGCAACAAGCGTCTGACAACCAGACCGTACCGGACAAGACCGCCGATGCCTGGATCACGACCAAGGTGAAGACCGAGTTCGGTACCACCAAGGGCATCCATGCCACCGATATCTCGGTAAGCACCAATGACGGCGTAGTCACCCTGAGCGGCACGGTCGGCAGCTCCAAGGCAAAGGCGCACGCGGTTCGCGTGGCGAAGAAGGTCAAGGGCGTGAAAAGCGTCGACGCCGCCGGCCTGACGGTCACCAAGATGAAATCACACAGCATGAAGTCGGACAGCATGCCGTCATCCGCCATGAGCAGCCACTGATCCAACGGCAGGGCAAGCACTGCGGGAAGCATGAAAAAAGGAGCCTCGCGGCTCCTTTTTTTTCGATGCCAAAGCGCTCTCAGCGGTTCAGCAGATTGCTGCCGCTGAAGTTCTCCGTATCCGAACTCTCCTCCAGCTCCACCCCGTCCAGACCTTGCGACAAGGTATGCGCATCGCCGCCCTGGGCCAGCTTGATACGCAGGCGCACTTCGTTGGAGCTGTCCGCATAACGCAAGGCATCCTCGTAGCTGATCTCGCCGGCGTGGTACAGCTCAACCAGCGCCTGGTCGAAAGTCTTCATGCCCAACAGGGTGGATTCCTTCATCAGCTCCTTCAGCTTGTGGACCTCACCTTGGCGGATGTAGTCCTGCGCCAACGGCGTGCCCAGCAATATTTCCACCGCCACCCGCCGCGCCTTGCCGTCAGGAGTGGGAATCAGCATCTGCGCCACGATGCCCTTGAGGTTCAGCGACAGGTCCATCAGCAACTGCTCGCGGCGGTCTTCCGGGAAGAAGTGCAGGATGCGATCCATCGCCTGGTTCGCGTTGTTGGCGTGCAGCGTGCACAACACCAGGTGGCCCGTTTCGGCGAAGGCGATGGCGTGGTCCATGCCCTCGCGGGTACGCACCTCGCCGATCATGATCACGTCGGGCGCCTGGCGCAGGGTGTTCTTCAGCGCATTGTCCCAGCTGTCGGTATCGATGCCGACTTCGCGCTGGGTAATGATGCAGCCCTCGTGCTTGTGGACGTACTCAATCGGGTCCTCGATCGTGATGATGTGACCGGTCGAGTTGTGGTTGCGGTAGCCGATCATGGCCGCCAGTGAAGTTGATTTACCCGAGCCGGTAGCGCCGACGAAGATGATGATGCCGCGCTTGGTCATCGCCAATTGCTTGATGATCGGCGGCAGGTTCAGCTCCTCGGTGGTGGGGATCTTCGACTCGATCCGGCGCAGCACCATGCCGACGCAATTGCGCTGGTAGAAGCACGACACACGGAAGCGTCCGACACCTTGCGCCGAAATCGCGAACTGGCACTCGTGGGTTTTCTCGAACTCCTCGCGCTGACTCGGCGTCATCACGTTGAGCACCATGTCGCGCGACTGCTGCACGCTGAGCGGGCTCTGCGTGATCGGCACGATCCGGCCTTGCACCTTCATTGACGGCGCCACGCCAGCGGTGATGAAAAGATCCGATGCCTTCTTGTGCACCATCAGTTTCAGGAACGAGGTGAAATCGAAGTCGCTCATGGTCTGGAACCTCCCGAAGCGGGGGACGGGGAACGGGGAACGGGGAACGGTGAGAACGAAGTGTGATTGAGGTGCTCGGGTCTACAAGACGCCGGACTAGAGCCGCGAACGTCGGCCCACCGTGGGCGTGACGTTCCCCGTTTCCCGTTCCCCGCTCCCCGCTTCACTTGAAGCTGTCCTTGTTCTTGGCGTAGCCCTGTGCCTGCTGACGCGTGACCAGGCCACGTTTGACCAGATCCTGCAGGCACTGGTCCAGCGTCTGCATGCCGTACTGCTGACCGGTCTGGATCGACGAATACATCTGCGCCACCTTGTCCTCGCGGATCAGGTTGCGGATCGCCGGGATGCCGACCATGATCTCGTGCGCCGCGATACGACCACCGCCGACCTTCTTCAGCAGCGACTGCGAGACCACCGCGCGCAGACTCTCGGACAGCATCGAACGCACCATCGGTTTTTCGCCGGCGGGGAACACATCGATGATGCGGTCGATGGTCTTGGCCGCCGAACTGGTATGGACGGTGGCGAACACCAGATGGCCGGTTTCCGCCGCGGTCAGCGCCAGCCGGATCGTCTCCAGGTCGCGCAACTCGCCGACCAGGATGTAATCCGGATCCTCGCGCAGCGCCGAGCGCAGCGCCTCGTTGAAGCCATGCGTGTCGCGATGCACCTCGCGCTGGTTGACCAGGCACTTCTGTGAGGTGTGCACGAACTCGATCGGGTCCTCGATCGTGAGCATGTGGCCGTATTCGGTCTTGTTGACGTGGTCGACCATCGCCGCCAGCGTGGTCGATTTGCCCGAGCCGGTGGGGCCGGTGACCAGGATCAGGCCCTGTGGCTGTTCGATCAGTTCCTTGAAGATGCGCGGGCAACCCAGGTCTTCCAGCGTCTGCACCTCGGACGGAATGGTGCGAAACACCGCACCGGCGCCACGGTTCTGGGTGAACGCGTTGACGCGAAAACGCGCCAGGCCGGGGATCTCGAACGAGAAATCGGTTTCGAAGAACTCCTCGTAATCACGCCGCTGCTTGTCCGACATGATGTCGTAGATCAGCGAGTGCACCTGCTTGTGCTCAAGCGCGGGGATGTTGATGCGGCGCACGTCGCCGTCGACGCGAATCATCGGCGGCAGCCCGGCGGACAGATGCAAGTCCGACGCCTTGTTCTTTACCGAGAAAGCAAGCAGTTCGGCAATATCCATGAATGTGGTTCCCCTCGACCGATCATCTGGTTGGCGTGAATTCTGGCGTCACCTACGGGGATCCGACTTCATGGCGCCGGGCTGACGGCGACCGGCGCGCAACTCACGCACCGCCGCCCATCCCGACAAACCACCCTAATTCCCCTGTAGCCGGGTCGATACTACTCGGGCAAGTAGCGGTGCGGCCAGTCTTTCCCGCCCATCATGCCGAAACTGCCGATCCGGTTTGTGCGCCGTGTCGAGAATCACGTCATCCGCGGCTGCGACCGGGCATGGGATGCTGCGGGTGCCATCTGCAACCATGCGGATTGCCTGCGTGGCCAGGCCGGCTCGGGTATCGTAGGCGGCTGGTACCAACCCCAAGGAGTCCTGCATGACACAACTAGCCTTCATCGGTGGCGGCAACATGGCGCGCAGCCTGATCGGTGGCCTGTTGAAGACCGGCATCGCCCCCGCCACCATCAGCGTCGCCGAGCCCCGGGCCGAGGGACGCCAAGCGCTCGGACGCGACTTCGGCGTGGCCTGTTACGCCGAAAACTCGCTGGCGGTGGCCGAAGCCGAGGTCATCGTGCTGGCGGTCAAGCCGCAGGTGATGCCGGCCATCCATGGCGAACTGCACGACATCCTGCAACGCCATCGCCCGCTGCTGATCTCGATCGCCGCCGGCGTCCGGCTGAACCAGCTGGAACGCTGGTTCGGCAGCGCCCTGCCGATCGTGCGCTGCATGCCGAACACGCCGGCATTGATCGGCAGCGGCGCCACCGGCTTGTGCGCAAACAGTCGGGTCAGCCCGGCGCAGAAGGCGCAGGCTCAGCACATCCTCGACGCCGCCGGCCTCACCCGCTGGATCGAGGACGAGGCCTTGATGGACACCGTCACCGCCATCTCCGGCTCCGGCCCCGCGTACTTCTTCGCGGTGGTCGAGGCGCTGGTGGACGCGGGCGTTGGCCAAGGTCTGCCCCGCGACACGGCCCGCGCCCTGGCCGCACAGACCTGCTTCGGGGCCGGCCGCATGCTGACCGAAGGTGGCGAGGATCCGGCGGTACTGCGCCAGCGCGTCACCTCGCCGCACGGCACCACCCAGGCGGCATTGGAAAGCTTCGGCGCCGACGGGTTGCCGCGCATCGTGGCTCGCGCGGTCGCCGCCGCCACCCGACGCGGTGCGGAACTCGCCGCCGAGTTGGACCAGCTGCCGTGAGCTACATGCTGAGCGCGCTGGCCATGCTGCTCGGGCTGGCGTTCGACGCCGTCGTCGTCCTGTTGCTGTTGCGCGTGGCGGCGGAAGCCTGCCGCGCCGACTTCAACCCGGATCAACCTGGCCGGCCTGCTGCTGGCGTGGCTGGCGATGTTGCTCAAGCGCCTGCTGCTGTTCGGGCTGGCCGGGATCATGCCGAACCTGGCCGGTCTGCTGGTGCTGTCGCTGGCTGAACTGATCGATTTCACCTTGCTGTTCTACATCGTGGTGATCTTCGGCTGGTCGCTGCTGAGCATGTTCTCCGCAGATCGCGGCCAGCCCTTGCTGCGCCTGGCCGGCAGCATCGTCGCCCCGCTGCTGCGGCCGCTCGACGGCAAACTGGTGCTGGGCCAGATCGATTTCGCACCGATGGCGGTGATCATCGTGTTGTTTCTGGCGCGGATACTGATTGCCGCGCCGCTGCTGGACCTGGGGGCAAAGCTGGCGCTGGGCACCTGACGGCGATTGTCGCAGCCCTGCAGCACCTCGACTTGACGATCCCCCCGCCGCAAAGTTCCCCGTGGCCGGCCCGGGAACCACGCTTTTGGCGGCATGCACGCTGCCACGTACAATTTGCGCTTCAACCCCCGACCAAGCACGCGCTTCGTGCGCGCCAGCGAGCGCCAACCTGATGGAAAAGAGTTTCGAGCCAGCCCAGATCGAGTCGAAGTGGTATGCACGCTGGGAAGCCAGCGGCGCGTTCCAGCCATCGGGCCGGGGTGAGCCGTACTGCATTCTGCTGCCGCCGCCGAACGTTACCGGCACGCTGCACATGGGCCACGCGTTCCAGCAGACGGTGATGGACATGCTGGTGCGCTACCAGCGCATGCGCGGCATGAACACGCTGTGGCAGGTGGGTACCGATCACGCCGGCATCGCCACCCAGAAGATCGTGGAGAACCAGCTCGCCGTCGAGGGCAAGACCCGGCACGATCTGGGCCGCGAGGCGTTCGTCGAGCGGGTATGGAAGTGGAAGGAGGAATCGGGCTCCACCATCACCAACCAGATGCGCCGCATCGGTACTGCCGCGGACTGGACACGCGAGCGCTTCACCATGGACGAGGGACTGTCCGCCGCGGTGCGCAAGGTGTTCATCGACTGGTACCGCGCGGGCCTGATCTATCGCGGCAATCGCCTGGTGAATTGGGACCCGGCGCTGGGCACCGCGGTATCCGATCTTGAAGTGAACAGCGTCGAACGCGACGGCCACATGTGGTCGATCCGCTATCCGGTCACGGGCGGCAAGGAAAGCCTGGTAGTGGCCACCACCCGCCCGGAAACCATGCTCGGCGACGTTGCCGTGGCGGTGCATCCGGACGACGGGCGCTACACGCACCTGGTGGGCAAGACCTTGACCTTGCCGCTGTCCGGCCGGCAGATCCCGGTGATCGCCGACGCCTATGTCGACCCGGAGTTCGGCACCGGCTGCGTGAAAATCACCCCGGCGCACGACTTCAATGACTACGCGATCGGCATGCGGCACCAGCTACCGTTGATCACGATCTTCACGCTGGACGCCAAGATCAACGACGAAGCGCCGGAAAAATACCGTGGCCTTGACCGTTACGTCGCGCGCAAGGAAGTACTGGCCGACCTCGACGCAGCCGGTCTGCTGGTCGAAACCAAGGTGCACAAGTTGCAGGTTCCGGTAAGCCAGCGCTCGGATGCCGTGATCGAGCCGATGCTGACCGATCAGTGGTTCGTCGACCTCACCACCGAGGTGCAACCCGACGGCCGCCCGGGCGGCCGCAAGGCGATCACCGAGCCGGCACTGGAGGCGGTGCGCTCAGGCGAGATCAGGTTCGTGCCGGAGAACTGGGCGACGACGTACACCCAGTGGCTGGACCATATCCAGGACTGGTGCATCAGCCGCCAGCTGTGGTGGGGTCATCGCATCCCGGCGTGGTACGACGAAGCCGGCCATATTTTCGTGGGTGACGACGAGGCAGATGCGCGCGCCCATGCCACCACCCCACCGCTAGGCGCGTTGCGCCAGGACGATGACGTACTGGACACCTGGTTCAGCTCGGCGCTGTGGCCGTTCTCCACCCTGGGCTGGCCGGGCACTGACCCGGTAAGGAACGCACGCGGGGAAATCGTCGCGAACTGGAAGCTGGACCAGATCTTCCTGCCCAGCGCCGTGCTGGTCACCGGTTTCGACATCATCTTCTTCTGGGTCGCGCGGATGGTAATGGCGACCAAATATTTCATCGGCCAGATCCCGTTTCGAGAGGTCTACATCAACGCCATCGTGCGCGATGCGGAAGGCCGGAAGATGTCCAAGTCCAAAGGCAATACGCTGGACCCGCTGGACCTGATCGACGGCATCGAACTCGAACCGCTGGTGGAAAAATCCATCCGCTCACTGCTGATCCCGCAGGTGCGCGCCAAGGTCGAGAAACGCATCCGCAAGGATTATCCCGACGGCATTCCGTCGATCGGCACCGACGCGCTGCGCTTCACGTTCGCCGCCCTGGCCAGCTACAGCCGCACGATCAACTTCGATATCAAACGCGCCGAAGGCTACAAGGCGTTCTGCAACAAGCTGTGGAATGCGGCGCGCTTCGTGTTGATGAATGTGGAATCCGCTCTCCCCGCGGCGACCGTCGGGAAATCCCCTTGCG
>CAJDVU010000035.1_pt1 | contig 26523 bp, 26 predicted proteins | sample 7391431 | NCBI WGS metagenome assembly CAJDVU01 (sample SAMEA7055700, study PRJEB34461) | soil metagenome | biome: terrestrial ecosystem; feature: Peninsula; material: soil | place: Antarctica | collected 2016
GCAGGTCGAGGGCGAAATCGTCGAACATGTCGCCCCGCGAGTAGGCAAAAACCGGCTCGTTGCGGATGAAAAAGGCGCAGTCGGAGCCCAGGCGGCGGGCGTAGCTTTCGAGCTTCTCGGGCGGCAGCTTCAGCTCAAACTGGCTGTTGATGGCCTTCAGTTATGGCTTCCTGTTCGGCTTGCAGACCATGTATGACGTGCTGCTGGCGAACTGCGTGCTGTTGGCCCTGCTGGCGTTGTTGCCGAGCGCGCGCCGCGAGTCGCCGCGACCATTCCTCTTCGCCCTGGCGCTGGCGGCGGGGCTGCTGACCAAGGGGCCGGTGATGCTGCTGCACGTGGGGTTCCCGTGGCTGCTCGGACCCTGCTGGAATGTTTGGGCACACCGACACCGCCGGCGCTGGTATGTCGGGGGATTGCTCGTGCTGCTGGCGGGACTCGCTGTCCTGCTCGCCTGGGCGCTACCGGCCTCGATGCTGGGAGGCGCCGCTTACCGCGAGCAACTGCTCTTTCATCAGACCGCCGGCCGGATCGTCGACTCATTTGCCCATGCCAAACCGTTCTGGTGGTATCTGCCCATCCTGTGGCTGCTGATCTTTCCGTTCTCTCTGTGGCCCGGCTTGTGGCTTGCGCTGGCCAGGTTATCCCGGCCGTTTGAGCCGGGGCTGCGGTTCCTTGCCTTGTGGCTGGTCCCGGTACTGCTGGTGTTTTCGTTGATCAGCGGCAAGCAGGCGTATTACCTGCTGCCCGAATGTGCCGGCTTCGCCCTGCTGCTGGCTGCCGCCATGGTGCGGCTGGGGGAATCGCATCCAGCGCAAATGCAGAACCGTTGGCTGGGGCCGTGGCCGCTGGCGCTGCTCTACGGTGCGGTCGGTGTTTCGCTATGGATGTTGCCCTGGATGTTGGGGGAAGGGCACTCGGGGCTGGCGTCGCGTGGGCAGGCGTTGTCAGCACTGCTGCCGTTCCATCTGGCGCTAGGCCTTGTCTACCTGACTCTGGGTGCCTGGTTGCTGGTGGTGGAAAGCCGCGTCAGCACCACGGCGGCCGCAGCGCTACTCGGCGTAGCCGTTGCCAATGCGATGTTCACGGTCGCCTTCTGGCCAGCTTTCGATCTGCAGCCCGCTGCTGACTTCATCGCCCGCGCCCAGTCACAGGGGCGACCGATCGCCAACCTGGAACACTACGACGGTCAATTCCATTTCCTGGGCCGCTTGACGACACCGATCACCTCGCTGGCTGGTCCACGTGAGGGGCGGATCTGGGCGGCAGCACATCCTTCGGGAATGCTCGTTACCTACACCGGCGATCCCGCGCGGGGAGAACGGCAGTGCGCGCTCTACTTTCACGCGTTTCGTGGTGTGTGGATCGGTATCTGGTCAGCACCCGAATTTCTTCGCCGCGGCCGGACGTATCCAGCGGGTAGAGCCGTCTGCTACGCAAAGCGGGCGGCGTCGAGTGATCATGACAAGTTGCGCAACTTCCAGCTTCGCTTCGCACAGGACCATGCAGATGCTCTCCGCACTCTTTCCTAAATCCCTGAGATGGTTCATGCCGATGGTGGCACTCATTTCGCTTGCAGGGTGTGCGATCGCCAGCCCACGCACCGACGATCCGCTGCAGAAGGTCAACCGCAAGGTCTACGCCTTCAATGACTCACTGGACAAGGCGATTATTCGTCCGGTGGCAGTGGGCTATCGCAAAGTGACCAGTGTGCCGGTGCGCGACTCGATCAGCGACTTCTTCACCAACGTTCACATGCCGATCACGGTAGCCAACGATCTGTTGCAGGCGCGACCGAAGCAGGCATTGGAAAGCACCGGCCGTTTTCTGGTCAACCTGAGCCTGGGCGTCGGCGGCCTCTTCGATCCAGCGAGCAAGATGGGCATCCCACTGAACGAGAATGACTTCGGCATCACCCTGGCACGCTGGGGTGTTCCGGAGGGCGACTTCCTGGTACTGCCGTTCTTTGGACCGAGCACCATGCGCGATGTGTGGCACTTGCCGGTCGACGGATACTTCTTTGATCCATTGAACTACTTCGAGCGCGACCACTCCTTCAGGTACGGCCAGTACTACCTCCCCCAAGCGTTGTACCTGGTGTCGCTGCGCGCCCAATACATCGATGCGGAGAGTTTTCTGGCGTCTGCCTACGATCCCTATGTCTTCATGCGCGACGCCTACCGCCAGCAGCGGTTGTATGCCATCTACGATGGCGACCCGCCGGCCGCAATCATCGAGAAGATGCAGGGTCTGGACGACAAGCACTTCGATCCCGACAAGTTGCTGGATCAGCAGCACCAGTGGGAAGAAAAGCACCCGGATCAGAACATCAAGCAGTAACGAGCATCGCTGGCGCCTCGAGATGGGCTACGAAGTAGGGAGCAACCCATCCTTGCTTCGCCACTTCAGTTGCGAAGCGGTTCGGATTTTACCATCGGCGGCCGTCGGATTCCGGGGATGATGGGTCGCGGATGTCCACCCTGTGCAACCCGTAGCCGGTAAAACCATGCAAGGCTACCGTACCCACGTTGTGTCATCTGTCCGGGTGTCGCACGTCAGCAGCGCATCCGCTTGCGACTTCAAGCATCGAGAGCAGGCATCAGGAATCTTATTCTCGGATGGCACGACTATAGTGAAGCTTAGGTCGCACGCGGAATCTCCTCGGTAGGACCGAACCATGGCCTGAGTTCGCACTCCTATTGTTAACGCCAAATCATGTACGCTGTCAGCCATGTCAAGTGTCGCAACGGCGTTACCTTCCCCGCGTTACGGGTCGACAGCCAAATGGCTGCACTGGTCGATCGTGATTCTGGTTTTGGTGCAGTTCGGAATCGCCATCCTGATGCCGGATATCGGCCCGCATACCGTCGCCGACACGCTGATCAACCTGCACTTTTCGTTCGGCGTTCTGATCCTTGTCCTGATGGCCGTTCGTCTCGGCAACCGATTGCTCCATCCCGTGCCGTTGGACATGCCAGGCTCTCCCGCATGGGAGCGGCGGGCCGCATATCTGACCCAGCTCGCGTTCTATCTCATTTTGCTGGTTGGCCCTTTCCTGGGCTGGGCCTCCGCGTCCGCTCACAAGCTGTCGGTCGACGTGTTCGGCATCATCACGTTGCCGGCGATTGCCGCACCGCGAGCGCATTGGGCGTTGACCGCGGGGGACATCCACATCTACCTGATGTGGACATTGGCAGGACTGATCGCACTCCATGTTGCAGCCGCCTTGTACCATCACTTTTTACGGCATGACGGGGTGCTGCGGCGCATGTTGCCCGCCGCTGAATGACGCAGCCGTCATTGAAGCGCTGCTCGGCCGGCGGGCGTTGATCGATAAAACGGTCGCCGTTCGACTCATTGCTGACCGCGGCCGCCGCCAGCTTTCGGGAAGGCTCGTCGCCGCCTCCCCGGCACGGCGGGTCTAGCCGGCCAGGATCCGGAAAGAAGTAGCAACCCAGCCGGGACAGTGAGGCGACGACGATGTCTCACTGCGGAACGGCTGATCAAGGCGACATGCTCGGTTCGCGCTGAGCGTCCCCGTCCGGGCGAGCGAGGCGCCTGTCATCGATCCGTACGGCTGCTGAAAGCGGGCAGGTCGGCGCACGCACAAGGCTGCCTGATGCGAACGCGGCGTTGATTGCAAGGCAACGTGTCGCCCTGGTACAGACCTGGTAACACCCCCGTCTTCAAGCGCGCAGCTGCGCGGCGCTACGACCATCCGCCGAAGTGGACACGACGTAGCGATCGCGCCCTTGCCGCTTGGCTTGGTACAGTGCGCGGTCCGCATATTCGCGTAGTTGCTGCGGGTCTGGCGTCGTCGGGCGCAGCGTGCAGATACCGACGCTCAGCGTCACTTTGACCGGGACCGGCAACCGCCGCGCCAATGACCGCAGGCGTTCAGCCAATTCAGTAGCCGCGCTCACACCGGTTTCCGGGCACAGCACGAGCAGCTCGTCCCCACCCACCCGGGCCACGATGTCCGTACCCCGTACGCTGGCACGAAGTGCGGCGCCGAGTTGACGCAGGACGTCATCGCCCATGAGATGGCCATGCTCGTCATTGATCGACTTGAAACGATCCACATCGAGCGCAAGCATCGAAATTTCATGCTGATAACGTACAGCCCGTGTGACCTCGGTGGCTACGATGTGAGTGAATGCTTGCTGGTTGATACAGCCCGTCAGGCTGTCGATGGTTGCAAGCACCGAAAGCTGGTTCCGAACGGCTGCCAGCACCCCTTCCCGCTCGTCCCGTGCGAAGGCGCCCAACAACACCATGAACACGGCATCAACCAGGACCACCACCTGCATCACGAATGCGGCGAAGTCCAGGCTGCCCGGCGTGAGCCACGCCACCACGAGATACAGCCCGATGGCAATCGAGCCACAAAACAAGATGGCTGCTCTGGAAAACCCCATCAACAAGTAGATCGTGGGCAGCACCCAGATCAACGCGATCGGACTTCCGATGCCTCCGTCCAGAGTGGACGCCGTGGCGATCAACGCATAAGTGGTGACATTCCATCCGATGAAGAGCCCCCCGCGTTGGGTCGTGGTGATGAAATGCCCACGAACGGACCACACCACTAACGCTTGCACGATGGCAAAAGCCCCGAGTAGCGCGAGCCACACCCGATTGGGCCCGCTGTCCCAGGTGCTGAAAACGTAGTAAAGGCCTGCGCCACCGCCGCCCACAAACCCCACCATGCCCGCGTACAGTTCGCGCAGCCAAAGGACCTGCCGGCTGTGCTCGTCGAGGGCGCCAGGGTCCATGTTGGCGTCCTTGACACTGTCCGCCAGTTGCGGCCCGCTGGCGGCCCGTAGCAGAGCGCGACCCGCGCGATCCTTGATCATGGCGAATGTGAACACGTTCGGCACGCTTGCAGCTCCTTGCTGATGGTCACGCCTGCGGGTCGGCCGCGATGGATACGGATTCCTGCGCTGATCCCGGAGATGCACTGGACGTGCCAAGCTACGTCGACACAGCGTCACACCTTGCAAAGTCACGCGATTCCGTGATCGGGTTCCGGTCGAGACCGCTGCGGCCACGTGTGACGCACGCACAGGCGCACTGCCGTGCGTGGTGCGGTGGAGAGCCTGGCAACATTCCGGCCCGCCGGAATCCGACGGGACCAGAACGCGTAGCGTAATGGCAGCTTCGCCGGCTTCGGCAAATTGCGCGTACGGCGCGTCCGTGGGGCCTTGTCACGCAACGCGCGCCGCTGCGCCATCCGAAAGGTGCCAGCGCGGCGTCTCACGTGGCCGGCGAATGCACGTGCAAACGACGGATCCGACCACTCGTCGCCGCTCTGGCTGATCGGACAAGTTGCGGTGCTGCGTTCAGATCGGCGTGGCGCATGCCGGCCGCGGGGCGTAACGAGAGGAAGCTCGCGAATTGCGCTTGACAGGAAATCAAATGACCGCTACCGGGCTCTTCGATGGAACCTCTGACAGGCAGGTCCTGTGGCCGACAGCGGACACCCAGCGAACTTCCTCACCGATCGTCGCGCGTCCAGATCGTCCCATCCTCTTCACGTACCGGAAAGCTGGCGATCGGAATGTAGGCTGGTGGGTGGGTCACCGCGCCGGTACGCAGGTCGAAGCGTGCGCCGTGCCGCGGACACTCCCACACCACTTTGTATTCGCCAGGCAGGAAGTCACTGCGGGGGCCGACCTCGATCCAGTCGTTCATGCGTTCAACTCCACGAAATTCTTGCGCAATACCTCGAAGCGCAGATCGTCACGGCGAGGTATGCCGTAGCGCTCGTCGCCATAGGGGAAAGGCTGGTACTCGCCCGTGCGGCGGTAGCCGCGGCGCTCGTACCAGGCGATCAATTCCTCGCGTTGCACGATCACCGTCATGCTGATCGCGCGGCAATGCCACTCGTCGCGCGCAATGCGCTCGGCTTCGGCCAGAACCTGCTTGCCGACGCCACTGTTCTGCTCGTCGGGGTCGACCGCGAACATGCCGAAGTAACCGACGGTCCCGCGACGCTCGATGTGGCAACTGGCCTTGAGCTCGCCGCCGCGTTCGGCCATCAGCACACGGCTGCCCGGGCGCGAGATCAGCGCGCAGACATCGGCCGCATCGGTACGCTGGCCATCGAGCAGATGCGATTCGGTGGTCCAGCCGCGCCGGCCGGATTCGCCGCGATACGCCGATTCGACCAGCGCGACAATGGCCGCGACATCGACGGCGCCGGCCGGACGAAACGCAAGGCGGGATGGTGTGTCAGTCATCGGTGGCATGATAATGCGACGCGCCGGTCACCCACCATGATCTGTGGCAGCCCACCCGCCGCCAGCGAAGGTCACGCAGGCGGGTCGCCGGCCACGCGCGCTGCTTCGTAGACCTTCAGGTGCGCATAGACGAGTGCCAGCATGGGCGCCGGCAGGTCATGCTGGTGCGCACGCGCCAGCATGTCGCCAATGATGTGATCGGCTTCGATCGGGTGACCGTGCTGAAGATCGCGCAGCATCGATGCGGCCATCGGCGAACCGGCTTCGGTGAGTATGCTGCGGTCGCGCTCCAGCACGCGTTCGTTCGGAGCATGGGCGAATCGCTCCGCTACCGACCGACACTCGTCCAGCAGGGCCAGCGCGGCCGTCGTTCCACCGGGAGCCGCCGCGATTTCGCCGATCGCACCGCGCATCAGGCAAGTGATGCCGGCCAGCGAGGCGAGGAATATCCACTTGTCCCACATGGCTTGCAACACGTTGCTGCTCAGGCGTGAATCGAACCCTGCGTCCGCGAGCGCTTCGGTGACCTGCCGTATGCGCGACGACGCGCTGCCGTCACGTTCGCCGAACGTGATGCTGTGCCTCTGGTTCAGATGCTGCACGACGCCTTGCGCATCGAGCGTGGAAGAAATGACGCACTGACCGCCCAGCACGTGCTGAGCACCGAATTTTTCGTCGAGCAGATCGAGGTGGCGCATGCCGTTGAGCAGCGGCAGGATCGCGGTCTGTGGCCCCACCGCCGGTGCCATGTCGGCCATCGCCTGGGTGAGGCCATAAGCCTTGCAACTCAACACGACCAGGTCGAACGGCTCACCAAGTTCGCTGGCCAACACTGTGGGCGGCGCGGGCAGATCCGCGTCACCGCTGGCGCTGCGGATAATCAGGCCTTGTCGCGCCAACTGCCGGGCACGCGTGCCGCGCACCAGGAACGTCACGTCGCGCCCATGCTGCAACAGACGTCCGCCGAAGTAGCCGCCAGTGGCGCCTGCGCCCACCATCAACATGCGCATGTCAGTCTCCTGCGGGGGTGATTTCCGCAACGCGCTGCATGCGCGCTGCCTGAGCGTCCTTCTCGCGCCACAAGTCATTCATCCACGCCTTGACCCGGCCGCGAAATGCCGGATTTTCGTCGTAACTGCCGATCAATCCTGCGTCGATCGGCCGTTCGCGCACGTGCACGCGAATATCGTGCACGCGTCCGGCGATCAGATCCATCATCGTGCACACGCCCGCCGGGTAGACGATCGTGACGTCGACGACCGCGTGCAGCGCGCTACCCATCGCATCGAGCACAAAGGCGACGCCGCCAGCCTTCGGCCGCAGCAGATAGCGGAACGGCGAAGACTGCGCAGCGTGCTTGGCCGGCGTGAAACGGGTGCCTTCGGCAAAGTTCATCACCGACATCGGCATCTGGCGGAATTTCTCGCAGGCGCGCCGGGTCGCCTCGCGATCCTTGCCCTGCAACTCGGGATGACGCAGCAGGGTTCTCGGCGAGTAGCGCTTCATGAACGGGAAATCCAGCGCCCACCATGCCGGCCCCAGCAATGGCACCCAGATCAGCTGCTGCTTCAGGAAGAAACGCAGGAACGGGATGCGTCGATTGAACACCTTCTGCAGCACCGCGATATCCACCCAGCTCTGGTGGTTGCACAGCACCAGGTAATTGCCGTCGCGGCGCAGTCCGGCGAGCCCTTCGATCTGCCAGCGGATACGGGTGAACAGCTCGAACAGAAGATTGTTGACCCCGATCCAGCTTTCCGCGATCAGCACCAGGATGCGCGAAAGCGATCGCCGCACCACGGACAACGGCATGATCACCTTGACCACGGCGAGTACCAACAGCGGTACGACGTGCAGCACAATATTGAGTGCGAGCAGCAGCATCGCCAACGGGATGCGCAGCAAGTAGGGGAAGGTTGCGAACATAAGGCCTGGCATGGACGGGGAACTGCCGCACATGATGCCTCGCGGGCGACCAGAGAGCCATGCCTGTTGCCGGCAAGACGCCAGAAATCACCGCAGCAACTTGCGCACCTTGAGCAGGGCCACGATGAAGGAGTCGATCTCCTCGCGCGTGTTGTAGAACGCCAATGACGCCCGCAGCGTGGCGGGCACGCCGTAAAACTGCATCAACGGATGCGCGCAATGATGCCCGGAGCGCACCGCAACGCCTTCCAGGTCAAGCAGGATGGCCAGATCAGTAGCCTGGGCCCCTTCAATCAGGAACGAGATCACCGGCTCTTTCTCGGCCGCCTCGCCCACGATGCGCAGACCGGGAATCTCGCGCAAGCGTTCGGTGGCATACGCCAGCAACTGCTGTTCCCACGCATGGATCGCCGCGAAGCCCACCGATTGGTAATAATCGATCGCCGCCGCCATCCCCACGAAGCCGGCGATGTTCGGCGTACCGGCCTCGAACTTGTGCGGCAGCGCAGCGAACGTGGTGCCACTGAAGCGTACTTCGCGAATCATGTCGCCACCGCCGAAAAACGGCGGCATCGCTTCGAGCAGTTCGCGCTTCGCCCACAGTGCACCGGTGCCGGTCGGCGCCAGCATCTTGTGGCCGGTAAGCGCATAGAAATCACAACCCAGGGCCTGCACGTCAACGTGGCGATGCGGCACGGCCTGCGAACCATCGACCAGCAGCGGAATGCCGCGCTTGCGGCATTCTTTTGCAATCTCGCGCACAGGATTGACCGTGCCGAGCACGTTGGAGACATGGGTGACGCAGGCCAGCTTCACGTCCGGCGTCAACATGTCGAGATATTTCTCGACGATCAGTTCGCCGCGCTCGTTGATCGGGGCGGCTTTCACCGTGGCACCGCTGCGCGCCGCCACCAGTTGCCACGGCACGATGTTGGCATGGTGCTCCATCACCGAGGTCAGGATCGCGTCGCCGGCCCGCAGCCGCGGCAATGCATAGCTGTAGGCCACCAGATTGGTGGCCTGGGTCGTGCCCGAGGTGAGGATCAACTCGTCGCGTGAGGGCGCATTGATGAAGCGCGCCAGCTTGTCACGGGTGCCTTCGTACGCCGTCGTGGCTTCCTCGCCCAGTTGATGAACGGCGCGTGACACGTTCGCGTTGTGTTCGCGGTAATGCGTGTTCACCGCCTCGATCACCGCCAGCGGCTTCTGGCTGGTGTTGGCGTTGTCCAGGTACACCAGCGGCTTGCCGTGCACGCTGCGGGCAAGCAGCGGAAAGTCCGCGCGGATGCGCTGGACGTCGAAGGCGAGCGCAGATAGAACAATGCGCGCTCATCGAGCTGGCCAACGGTAGCGCCGTGGGCGGCCTTCACTTCGTCGGCGTAGATCTCCAGCTCGGGCTTGGTGTCGATCTCCGCGCTGGGCGACAGCAGCAGGTTCTTGTTGCTGAGGTTGGCATCGGTGCCGTCCGCGCCAGGCGCCACCAGGATCGCGCCGCGGAATACCCCGCGCGCCCGGTCGTTGGCGACGCCGCGCCAGGTGGAGTCGGACGTGGTGTTCAACGCCTGATGACGGATCGCCAGCTGGGTGTCGATATGCTGCCGGCCATGCGGCATGAATACTCCGCGGGTATGCAGTTGCGCCCCGTCGCCGATCAGCTCGGCCCGCAGATCGTGGCGGGCCAGCGCACCGCCGAGTTCCAGCACGTGCAGCGTCGCCCGGGCTTGCGCCCGCAAGCGAAAATTGCTGCGCCGGATCAGGTAGGTGCTGGGGGCGGTGTCTTGCAGCACGATGTGCTGCAGCCGCGCGCCCTCGCGCAATTCGATGTCGCTGACCAGTGTCGCCAGCTGGGTCGGCTTGCCGCAGGCCAGGTGCTGCTCGACCAACTGCAATTCAGCGTCCTCGCCCAGCTCGATCACGTTGCGCACATGCCAGGCGAGATCGGTTTCGCCCGCCGCGGCAACAAACACCAGTTGCACCGGCCTGGCGATTTTCGCGCGAGCCGCCACGCGCAGCACGACACCATCGCGCGCGCTGGCCGCATTGATGCGCGCGAAGGCATCACCGGGCTCGCGATAATGCCGGGACAGGGAGAATCGCAAAGGTTCCGGATCACCGGCAAGCGCCTGCGACAGCGGCTGCAGGGTCAGACCCTCGGGCATCTCCCCGACGCGCGACAGTCCGGCGTGGAATACGCCGTTGACGAACACCAGCCGCGCGCCGGCCACACCCGGCAAAATCAGGTTTTCCGGATCCAGCGCCGTCGCCGCCATGCTGGCGTCGACAGCGGCGAAACGGTGCTGCCCCAGCGCGCGCAACGCGGTGTATTTCCACGCCTCCACCCGCGTATCGGGCAAGCCGCCGGCGGCGAACGCGTCGAGATTTTCCCGCCGTGCAGCGTCCAGCCAGGCGATGCCACTGGGCGGCAAGGGGGCGTCGAGCAGGGACTCCACCAACGGCAACGCAGCGGGCTGGCTCATGCCGCGGCTCCAGCGGCACGACGCTCTACCAGGCCGGCGTAGCCATGCTTCTCCAGCTCCAATGCCAGCGTCCTGTCGCCGCTCTCGACGATGCGACCATCGGCCAGCACATGCACGAAATCCGGCACCACGTAGTCGAGCAGGCGCTGGTAATGGGTGATCATCAGGAACGCACGGTCGGGCGAGCGCAGGGTGTTGACGCCCTGCGCCACTTGCTTCAATGCGTCGATGTCCAGGCCGGAGTCGGTCTCGTCGAGGATCGCCAGTTTTGGCTCCAGCACCGCCATCTGGAAGATCTCGTTGCGCTTCTTCTCGCCACCGGAGAAGCCCTCGTTGACCGCGCGATGCAGCAGTTCGTCGGAGATCTGCATCACCTTCAGCCGCTCGCGCACCAGCTTCAGGAACTGCATCGAATCGAGTTCCTTCTCGCCGCGAGTCTTGCGCTGCGCGTTCAGCGCCGCGCGCAGAAAATAGGTGTTGTTGACACCGGGAATCTCCACCGGATACTGGAACGCCAGGAATACGCCCGTCGCGGCGCGCGCTTCCGGCGCCATCGTGAGCAGGTCCATGCCGTTGTAGCTGACCGTTCCTGCGGTAACTTCGTAGCCTTCGCGGCCGACCAGCACGTTGGCCAGCGTCGACTTGCCAGCGCCGTTCGGGCCCATGATCGCGTGCACCTCACCGCTATTCACGGTGAGGCTGAGCCCCTTGAGGATTTCCTTGCCCGCGACGCGGGCGTGCAGGTTTTCGATTTTCAGCATGTTTATTCCTGATCTTGCGCCCCTCCCCGTCGGGAGAGGGGCTGGGGAGGGGTGCGGGCCGGCCGGAGATCACGCTCCGCCCGTATCCTCACCCGCCCTTCTGGCACCTTCATTCGGCACCTCCATGTGCCTCAGTCGCGGCGGCTTGCGCCGTGCAAATCAGCAATCCTGCTGATTTGTCTTCCGCGGGGAGAAGGAAAAAGCATCAGCCCACCGCGCCTTCAAGGCTCACTTCCAGCAGTTTCTTGGCTTCCACCGCGAACTCCATCGGCAGTTCGCGGAACACCTGCTTGCAGAAGCCGTCGACGATCATCGATACGGCGTCTTCCTCGCTGATCCCGCGGGCCCGGCAGTAGAACATCTGGTCGTCGGAGATCTTCGAGGTGGTGGCCTCGTGCTCGACGATCGCGGTGGGGTTCTTCACCTCCATGTACGGAAAGGTGTGCGCGCCGCATTTTTTGCCGATCAGCAAACTGTCGCACTGGGTGTAGTTGCGCGCGCCTTCCGCACCCTTCTCCATCTTTACCAACCCGCGGTAGCTGTTGGAGCTGCGCCCGGCGCTGATACCGCGGGAGACGATCTTGGACTTGGTGTACTTGCCCATATGAATCATCTTGGTGCCGGTATCGGCCTGCTGGTAGTGATGCGTCAATGCCACCGAGTAGAACTCGCCCACCGAGCGGTCGCCACGCAGCAGCACGCTGGGATATTTCCAGGTGATCGCCGAGCCGGTTTCCACCTGGGTCCAGCAGATCTTGGAATCGTCGCCGCGACAGTCACCGCGCTTGGTCACCAGGTTGTAGATGCCGCCCACGCCGTTTTCGTCGCCGGGGTACCAGTTCTGCACGGTGGAATACTTGATCTGCGCGCCTTCCAGCGCCACCAGCTCGACCACCGCGGCGTGCAGCTGGTTCTCGTCGCGCTTGGGCGCCGTGCAGCCTTCGAGATAGGACACATGCGCGCCCTCCTCGGCCACGATCAGGGTGCGCTCGAATTGCCCGGTATTCTGCGCGTTGATGCGGAAGTAGGTGGACAGCTCCATCGGGCAACGCACGCCCTTGGGGATGAACACGAAGCTGCCATCGGAAAACACCGCCGAGTTCAGCGCCGCAAAGAAGTTGTCGCCGGTGGGCACCACGCTGCCGAGGTACTTCCGCACGATCTCCGGATAGGTGCGAATCGCCTCGCTCATCGAACAGAACAGCACGCCGGCCTCGGCCAGCTGCTTGCGGAAGGTGGTGCCGACCGATACCGAATCGAACACCGCGTCGACCGCCACGCCAGCCAGCGCAGCGCGCTCATGCAACGGCACGCCCAGCTTCTCGTAGGTTTCCAGCAGCGCCGGATCCACGTCGGCCAGCGAGGTCGGCGCCACCTTGGGCGCGGCGTAGTAGCTGATCGCCTGATAGTCGATCGGATCGAGCTTGAGCTTGGCCCAGTCGGGCCGGGGCATCGTGAGCCAATGGCGGAAGGCGCCCAGCCGCCACTCGGTCATCCACTCCGGCTCGCGCTTGATCGCGGAAATCTGGCGCACCGTCTCCTCGTTCAGTCCGGGCGGCAAGCCGGTCATCTCGATCTCGGTGACGAAGCCGGCTGAGTAGGTGCGGCCGAGTGCCTCGGCCACGTCGGCGTTGTCGCGCAAGGTGGTCGCGCTGCTGCTTTCGTTCATCATGCTGCTCATTCGGTGATGGCCTCGCCGGTTTTCACGGTGATGGCAATTTTTTTCTTCGGAGGCGACGGCTTGAGCATGTCGGCCAGACTGACCGCGCGCAGGGTCTGGTCCAGCACGCTGTTGATGCGCTGCCAGCTGCCGCGGACATTGCATTGCGATTCCCGCTCGCACTGGCCCTCGGCCACACTGCATTCGGTCATCCCGATCGGGCCTTCCAGCGCCTCGACGATCTCGGCCAGGGAAATCGTGCTGGCCGCACGGGCCAGCCGATAGCCGCCATTGACGCCACGGAACGACTCGACCAGCCCCGCATGGCCCAGCGCTTTCAGCAGCTTGCTCACGGTGGGCAGTTCCAGATGCGTCTCGTCGGCAATCTGCGCCGTGCTGAGCACGTCAGCCGGGTGCGCGGCGATGCAGGTCATCACCACGGTCGCGTAATCGGTGAGTCGGCTGACACGAAGCATGGGCGCTCAGGCTCGGGCAGATTGAATCGGGACTAAAATGGTACTGATTCGCGGGCGCGCGGTCAATGTTGCGGCACGCACCGTAACTGGGCAAACGCTTGCCACAGTTGCCCGCAAGTCGTGCAAGCAGGCGCCTGGGCTTGTCGCAAACGGCCTGGTAACGCGGCCGCCGGCACTGGCACGCATCGTGCTGAACTGCTTCGGACCCCAGCGCGCGGAGCACACGATGAAGTGGATCACAGCCGTCATCAAGCCGTTCACCCTTGACGACGTGCGCGCGGCACTGGCCGTCGCAAGCGTCGAAGGGATGACCGTCACCGAGGTCAAGGGCTTCGGGCGACAGCACGGCCACACCGAGCTGTATCGGGGCGCGGAGTACGTAGTCGACTTCCTGCCCAAGCTGAAAATCGAGCTGGCGGTCAGCGACGATCGTCTCGAGCATGTCATCGAGGCGATCTCAGTCGCCGCCCGCACCGGCCAGACCGGCGACGGCAAGATCTTCGTCACCGAACTTGAGCAGGTCATTCGCATCCGCACGCAGGAGGTCGACGCCGATGCACTTTGATCACAGACGGGGAATCCCACGAGGGGACTTCTTCGCCGTCGCGGGGAACGGGGAACGGGGAACATGCACCGCGCGAGGGAGGATGCGCTCATGGAGCTTGCTCACACTCCTGCTTGCTTGCGCCCCTGCGGCAGCACAGACCCCGATGACACTGGACAGCGGCGATACGGCATGGATGCTCACCGCGACCATGCTGGTGTTGCTGATGACGATTCCCGGCCTGGCGCTGTTCTACGGCGGCATGGTGCGTGCCAAGAACCTGCTGTCGGTGCTGATGCAGTGCTTTGCGATCACCACGTTGATCAGCGTGTTGTGGATGCTTTATGGCTATTCGCTGGCGTTCAGCACCGAGGGCATGCACGCCCATGTGACCAACCTGCATTCCTTCATTGGCGGTCTGGATCGGGCGATGTTTGCCGGGATGACACCGGCGAGCCTGCACGAGCGCGTGCCGGAAAGCGTATTCGCGATGTTCCAGCTCACCTTTGCGATCATCACTCCAGCGTTGATCGTGGGCGCCGTAGCCGAGCGCATGAAATTCTCGGCGCTGCTGATCTTCACCAGTGCGTGGTTCACGGTGGTCTATCTGCCGATGGCGCACATGGTGTGGGCTGGTCCGGGCAGCTTTCTCGGCGGCATGGGGATGATCGATTTCGCCGGCGGCACGGTGGTGCATATCAACGCCGGCATCGCCGGCCTGATGGCCTGCCTGGTGCTGGGCAAGCGGCGCGGCTACCCACATATGCCGATGCCGCCACACAACCTCGGCTACACCCTGATCGGCGCCAGCATGTTGTGGCTTGGCTGGTTCGGCTTCAACGCTGGCTCGGCGCTGGCGGCCAACGGCACCGCCGGCATGGCGATGCTGGTGACCCAGATCAGCACCGCCGGCGCCGCGCTGGGCTGGGTGACGGTGGAGTGGATCATCCACCGTCGCGCCAGCGTGCTCGGCATCGCCTCCGGCGCGGTTGCCGGACTGGTCGCAATCACGCCTGCCGCCGGCACCATCAGCCCGGGCGGCGCGCTGATCGTGGGATTGTGCGCCGGCGTGATCAGCTTCTTCGCGGCAACCCGGCTCAAGCACCGCTTTGGCTATGACGACAGTCTCGACGTGTTCGGCGTCCACGCCGTTGCCGGCGTCATCGGCGCGCTGCTGACCGGCCCGTTCGCCACTGGCGCCCTGGGTGGTTTTGGCACGGTCACGCATCCGTTCGCGCAACTGTGGATCCAGGTCCGGGGCGTGGGCTTCACGGTGCTGTGGAGTGGCTTGCTCAGCTTGCTGATCCTCAAAACCATCGACTGGACGGTAGGCTTGCGCGTCGACGACGAACAGGAGCAGATCGGACTGGATCTGGCGCTGCACGAAGAACGTGCCTACAACCTTTCCTGAGTGGCGAGCTCCCCCGGGACAGCCTGCTAAGCTGTCGATGTTTCGTCAACGACTGCCTTCATGGAAAGTCTTCAAGAACGCGCCAGCGCTCGCCGCGTCTGGCTCCGCAAACTGCGCGGCGACCGCGCTGCTGCACTGGCGCCAGCCTCGGCCGACGCCAGCTTCAGCAGCGACTGGCGCACACGGCACGCCGGCCAGAGCGGGATCCTGTTGAATTCGCCGCCAGCCCTCGAAGACCCGGCACCGTGGCGGGAGAGGGGCGCGTGGCCGACCGCTGCGGGGCTGCATGTGCCTGCCGTGCGGGCGCAGGATCTCGAGCAAGGCTTCCTGCGGATCGAAGATTCCGGCGGCCGGCTCTATCTGCCAACGCTGAACGACAGCAACTGGACGCGTGGTACAGCGAAGCGATGGAGGCGCGGCTGCGCATGCATCGCGCTGTGGACGTAACGCGCATGCAGCATTACCGCGCGTTGCTGCAGCGTGAGCTTCAGCTGATGCCGGAATGATTCCCCGGCAGACATCTCGGCTACGCCTCCGAAGGCGAGGAGTGGGACGTGTTGGAGGCTGCCTTCACGCTGTTGCTGGCCAGCGCGACGGAACAGCCACGCCGCTTCGTGCAGCGCGATTTGCACAGCCGCAACCTGCTCGTCGTCGACAGCAACAACCCCGACATCATCGCCCGCGGACTCTTGAGTCCGGGGATCATCGACTTCCCGGGTGCCCTGCTCGGCCCGATCGCCTACGACCTTGCCTCGCTGCTGCGCGATTGCTGCATCGCGTGGTGCACCGAGCGGGTCGACGCCTGGACGGAAGGCTATCGGCGACGTCTGCAGACGGCACAGCGGATCAGCGCCGACGTCGACTGCGAGCGCGTCCACCGCTGGTTCGACTTGAGCGGGCGGCAACGCCGCAGCAAGGTGTCGGGCATCTTCTGCCGGCTGCACTATCGCGACGGCACGCGTGGTTACCTCATCGACCGGCGCGCGTCTGCGCCTATGTGATCGAGGTCGCCGGACGTTATCCTGAAGTGGCCGATTTCACGCAGCTGCTGCAACGCTGCGCCGGCGCGCGCGACCGGCGCATGGCGGCCACGTGAGACACGCGCTGATCTTCGCCGCCGGCCGGGGCGAGCGCATGCGCCCGCTCACCGACCACACGCCCAAACCGCTGCTGCCGGCGGGCGGCAAGCCACTGATCGCATGGCATCTGGAACGGCTCGCCGCCATCGGCGTGCACTACGTGGTGATCAATACCTCGCACCTTGCCGAACAATTCCCCGACGCGCTGGGTGATGGTTCGCGCTGGGGTCTGCGCATCCGCTATGCGTATGAAGGCCCGATCCCGCTGGACACCGGCGGCGGCATGCTGAACGCGTTGCCGCTGCTGGGACCGGAACCGTTCCTCGGCATCAGCGGTAATATCTGGTGCGACGCCGACCTCGCCACGCTGCCGGCCGATCCCGTCGGGCTGGCGCATCTGCTGATGATCGACAATCCACTCCGCCATCCCGCTGGTGACTTCGCGCTCGATCCGGAGGGTGTACTGCACGAAACGGGCGAGCCAAGACTCACCTTCAGCGGCATCGGCGTGTTCCGCCGCGAACTGCTGCTGGACTGGAAAGATGTCGTGGGCGGAACGCCCGGCGCGGCGGCGGTTCCGCCCTCCTTCAAACTACGCCAGGTGTTGCAGCCGGCGATCGCCCGCCATGTAGTCACCGGCGCCCGTCACGACGGCCGCTGGACCGATGTCGGCACCCCGGCCGGGCTGGCCCGACTGGACGAGCGCCTGCGCGCTGGCAGTGCTCGCCCTGGCCACACCGCGGATCAGGGTGACGCCGGTTTCGACGGCAGCTGATCCTGGCCAGTGCGGGTCTCCGCAAGGATGGCCGGACGGACTGCCACCGGCGACACCAGCAGCCGCCGGGCCCGCGCGGTCGTGCGCCCGGCATGGGCCGCCGGCAACGAGGGTGTCGAGGGCTTGGCTGGCATGATCGCAGGGGTCTCGCTGCCATGCGCCATTTCCTGGGAACGCGCGGCATTCTCCGCCTGGTTGGTCATCACGATGATGCTGATGCGGCGATTGATCGGATCGGCGGGATCCTGCTTGTCGAAGGGGACGGAAGCGGCCAGACCCACGACGCGCGAAATCTTGTCCGACTCCAGGCCACCTGCAATCAACGCGCGGCGCGCGGCGTTGCCGCGGTCGGCGGACAATTCCCAATTGCTGTAGTTGTGCTCGCTGCTGTAGGGCGCATCGTCGGTGTGCCCGGAGATGCTGATCTTGTTGGGCACACCGTCGATGGAGCCGCCCAGTTCGTGCAGGATCTGCACCGTGTACGGTTTGAGTGCGGCGCTGCCGATGTTGAACATCGGCCGGTTGAGCTTGTCGACGATCTGGATGCGCAGGCCTTCGGGCGTGATGTCCAGCAGCAGCTGGTCCTTGAACGGCGCCAGCGCCTGGCTGCTCTGGATGGCGGCGTTCAACTGCTTCATCAATTCCTCCAGTCGCGCCTTGTCCGCCGCCCGCGCCTGCTTTTGCGCCGCCTGGACGTCCTTCTTCACTACGGGCGCACCGTGCTTGTCCGCGCCGGGCCCGCGCGGCAGATCCATCGCCCCACCCATCTGGATCATGCTGTCGCTGGCACCACCAGGACCTGCCTTGCCCGGAGGCGCCATCGTCGCCGTGCCCGGCGTCATGCTGGGATTCTTGAAATACTCGGAGATGGCGGCCTTCTGTTCGCGGGTACCCACGCCGATCAGCCACATCACCAGGAAGAACGCCATCATCGCGGTCACGAAATCCGCATAGGCCACCTTCCACGCACCGCCATGATGGCCATGCTTCTGGCGCCGCGACTTGCGGATGACGATCGGTTGTGGGGCGTCATTGCTCATGCAGCGGCTCCGCTGCGGTCGCCCTTGAGGTGACCCTCCAGGTCCACGAAGCTGGGACGCGCCAGGCCGGACAGCGACTTGCGCGCGAACTCCACCGACACCATCGGGTTGTAGCCGCGCAGGTTCGCCATCATGGCGACCTTCACGCATTCGAATGCCTTGCCGTCCTCCTGCACCTTGCTCTCCATCGCCGAAGCCAGCGGTCCGGCGAAACCGTAGCAGAGCAGGATGCCGAGAAAGGTGCCGACCAGCGCGCCGGCGATGTGCTCGCCGATCTTGGAGGTATCGCCGCCGAGCTGCGACATGGTGGTCACGATGCCGAGCACGGCCGCCACGATGCCGAAGCCCGGCAGCGCATCGGCGGACTTCATCACGGCCATCGCCGGCGCCTCGGCCTCCATATGATGGGTTTCGATCTCGACTTCGAGCAGTTGCTCCAGCTCCATCGGATTCATGCTGCCGCCCACGATCAGGCGCAAGCAGTCGGTGATGAATTCGATCAGGTGGTGTTCGGCCAGGAGCCGGGGATAGGCCTTGAAAATCTCGCTGCTGGCCGGATCCTCGATGTGCGATTCCAGGCTGAGCAGCCCGTTCTTTCGCATCAGGCTGAAAATGTCGTACAGCAGGGAGAGCAGGTCGACGTAATCCTGGCGACGGTATTTGGGGCCTTTGAGGAGGCCCAGCATGTCGCGGAAGGCCGCCTTCACGATTTTCATCGGGTTGGCGGTGAGGAAGGCGCCCGCCGCGCCACCCCCGATGATCAGCAACTCATATGGCTGCCACAACGCCAGCAGTTGTCCGTGCGACAGCAGGTACCCACCCAGTACGCTGACGAGGACAACCAGGGTACCAATAACGACAAGCATGCTTATTCCAGCGCGGGGATCGACCACCCCTTATCGGCCGCCACCGGAAAATATGTAGCCTGATTTCTTAATCCGGCTTGGCCGCATCAACAAATCTGCCTCGGAACGAAGGACCCGGCACTGCCGGCTCCTTCGTCAAAAACTTGCCGCGGCGGGCGCCTACGGACGGCGCGCCAGCTCCGGGTTGTCCTTGGTCACCGGCATCAGGTCCTTCTTCGACACGCCCAGCCACAGCAGGATCGGGCTGGCCACGAAGATCGAGGACAGCGTGCCGACCACGATGCCGATCAGCATGGTGATCGCGAAGCCGTGCACCGCCGGGCCGCCGATGAGCCACATCGCGCCCATGGCGATGCCGGTGAACAGCGAGGTGATGATGGTTCGCGACAGCGTGTTGTTGATCGAACGGTTGAGGATCTCCTCCGGCTCGGCCTTGCGCGCCAGGCGGAACAATTCGCGGATGCGGTCGAACACCACCACCTTGTCGTTGATCGAGTAGCCGATCACCGCCAGCACCGAGGCCAGCACGGTCATGTCGAATTCGCGCTGCACCAACGCGATGATGCCCAGCGTGACCAGGGTGTCATGAATTTCGGTTGCCACAGCCGCGATCGCGAAGCGGCGCTCAAAACGGATCCACAGGTAAGCCATGATGCCCAGAATCACGAACAACGCGGCCCAGGTACCGTCGGTCTTCAGCTCCGCGCCAACTTCCGCGCTGACGAAGTCGCGGCTCTTCAACTTCGCATCCGGGCGGGCCGCCTGCAGCTTCTCCATCACGTCGGCGGAGACGCGATCGAGATTGACGATGCCGTTGGCCTGGATCGCAGCCTTGTCATCCTTGGCCTGGAACCGAATGGACACGACGCGGGTGCCGCCCAGGCTCTGCACCACGGCATCGCCAAAGCCGCCCTTGGCCAGCGCTGCGCGCACGTCGGCGATCTCCACCGGCTGATCGTAGTTGACGGTCATGGAGACGCCACCGGTGAAGTCCAACCCGTAGTTGAGCCCCTTGGTCGCGATCAGGACGATCGAACCGATCATCAGCAGAATCGCAATGGTGATCGTGTACTTGCGCATCCCCAGGAAGTGGATGTTGCTGTTGTGATTGAAAATTTCCATCTTGGGTTCTCTGGATGGAACTCCCTTTCCGGGCAAAAGCGACCATCCATGGCCGCACGATCAATTTATGGAAGGCCCTTTCCGGCAAAAGTGGCCATCCATGGCCGCACTGTTCAAAAGAACGCTTACACCGAGAGCGTCTTGAGTTTGCGGTGGCCGTGGATCGCCGCGGTGAACGCGTGGGTCAACGTTACCGAGGTGAACAGCGAGGTCAGGATACCGATCATCAAGGTCACGCCGAAGCCCTTGATCGCACCGGTACCCATCGTGGTCAGCGCCAGCGCGGCGATCAGATGGGTGACGTTGGCATCCAGGATGGTCGACCAGGCCTTTTCGTAACCGGCGCGAATCGCGGCGTGCGGCGTGGAGCCATTGCGCAACTCCTCGCGCACGCGTTCGCAGATCAGCACGTTGGCGTCGATCGCCATGCCCAACGTCAGCACGATACCGGCAATGCCCGGCATGGTCAGGGTGACCCCGATCAGCGACATCACGGCTACCAAGATAATCAGGTTGAAGACCAGCGCAATATCCGCCACCAGGCCAAACAACTTGTAGTAGATCACCGCGCCCAGCAGCACCAGAGCCAGACCCAGCATCACCGACTTGAAGCCCTTGTCAATGTTGTCGGCACCCAGGCTGGAGCCGATCACGCCTTCCTCGATGATGTCCACCGGCGCGGCGAATGCGCCGCCCTTGAGCAGCAACGCCAGGTCGGAAGCTTCTTTCGGGCTACCCAGACCGGTGGTCTGGAACTGCTTGCTGAACGGACTGGCGATGTTGGCATCGTTGATCACCGATTCGGTGATCTTGGGAACGCGCACTTCCTTGCCATCGATGATCTTTGTTTCGGTCACCCGCTCGACGTACACCACCGCCATCGGCTGGCCGACATTCGCGTTGGTGAAGTCACTCATCTTGCGGGCACCGGTGGCATTCAAGGTCACGTCGACCTTGGGCGTACCGCTTTGCTGGTCGATGCCCGAAGATGCGTCGACCAGCTCGTTGCCGGTGACGATGACCTTCTTGCTCACCAGCACCGGCTGCTTGCTGTCGCGCATATAGTAAAGATTCGCGTCCGGCGGGACGTTGCCGGTCTTCGCCGCTTCCACTGCCTGTGGATCACCGGGATGGCCGATACCGGGCCGGTATTCCAGCGTGGCCACGGTGCCAATCAGCTTCTTCGCCTCGGTCGGATCCTGGACGCCGGCCAGATCGACCACGATGTGGCTGTCGCCCTGCTGCTGGATCAACGGCTCGGACACGCCCAGCACGTTGATGCGGTTGCGCAGCGTCTGCAGGTTCTGGGTGATCGCGCCGCGGGTGATGTCGCGCAGCTTGTCGGGCTTGATCACCGCGTTCAGCACATAGCGGTCGCCGGTGTTGGCGCCATTGGACACCAGCAGGTCGGTGTATTCATTGGCAATCGCATCGGATGCCTTGGAGCGGTCCTCGGCGGAGCGCAGGACCACCGTGATGCCCTTGCCGCGCACGGAGTTGCGGGCCACCGACTCGTAGCGGACATTCTTGTCGCGCAGCACGCTGCGGATATCGTCGGCGTAGCTGCTCTCCTGCTTGTCGATCACGTCGTTCTCGTCGACCTGCATCAGGAAATGCACGCCGCCTTGCAAATCCAGGCCCAATGGCATGGCACGGGCGCCAATCGCGCCCAACCATGCCGGCACCGTGGACTGAAGCTTGAACGCCACCGTGTACTTGTCACCCAACAGCGTCTTGATGGTGTCCGAGCCGCTCTTCTGGATATCGGTGTCAGCGAACGTCGCCAGCAGGTGGTCGCCCTGCACGACCACTTCGCCAAACGCGACCTTCTGCTTTTGCAGTGCACTGATCACCTGCTGGCGCAGAACCTGGTCGGCGGGCGGCGCGTTGCCGTTGGCGCTGACCTGCACCGCCGGCACGGAGCGGAAGGCATTGGGCAACGCGTAAATCACGCCGAACAACATCACCAGCGCAACCAGCGCATATCTCCAGCGGGGAAAATCAGTCATGCCTTGAACCCGTCAAAGCCGCGGCAACATGCCGCGGCGGTAGCAACCATCGAGAGAGGGACGCGCACGGGTCATTGCCACCAGCCAGCTGGCGCAACCCGTCGCAATCAAGCGGACTTCAACGAACCCTTGGGCAACACCTGCTGCACGGCGCTCTTTTGCAGCTTCACCCTGACGTTGGTCGCAATCTCGACCGTGATGAAGGTCTCGCCCACTTCTTCCACGCGACCGGCCATGCCGCCGTTGGTGACCACCTCGTCACCCTTGGCCAGGGCGGACACCAGCGCGCGGTGCTCCTTCTGCCGCTTCATCTGCGGCCGGATCATCATGAAATACATCAGGCCGAACAACACCACCATCATGATGATCAGGGACATGCCACCGCCACCTTGCTGCGGCGCGGCTTCGGCGATCACGGGGGAAAGAGGAAAACTCATCATTGTGTCTCGCAAGTTATGGCGCCAGCAGCCTTCTCGGCTGAACGCGTGATAAAAGATTCTCGATTATGCCATGCGTCCCCGGCCTGTGCACGGCGCCGCGCGAGGGACACACGAGGGGCCAGCGTCACCTTTCGCCTGCGAAAAGTGACGCTGACCCCTTCCCGGCGAGCGCATCGCCCTGGCGGCGGGCGTAGAACGTTGCGACAAATGCGCCCAGCGTATGGCCGGCAATAGCCCCGCGCAGCCCAGTCATCAGTCGCTGGTAGTAACGCAGGTTGTGCATGGTGGCGAGCTGGCTGCCGAGGATCTCGTTGCAGCGGTCCAGATGGCGCAGATAGGCCCGGCTGAAGCCGCCACGGCAGGCATGACAGTCGCAATCTTCCTCGATCACCCGGGTGTCGCTGGCGTATTTCGCATTGCGGATGCGCAGCGTGCCGTCGGCACTGAACAGAAAGCCGTTGCGGGCATTGCGGGTCGGCATCACGCAATCAAACATGTCGATCCCGCGACACACCGCCTCGACGATGTCCTCGGGACGGCCCACGCCCATCAGGTAGCGCGGTTTGTCCGCCGGCAGCAACGGCACGGTGAAGTCCAGCGCGTGACCGCGCTCGGCCTCCGGCTCGCCCACGGCCAGGCCACCGATGGCGTAGCCGTCGAAGCCGATGTCGACCAGACCGGCTGCCGAGCGCTGGCGCAGGTTCTCGTGCACACCGCCCTGCACAATGCCGAACAGCGCATTCGGATTGCTCAGCTCAACGAAGGCGCGCCGGGAACGTGCCGCCCAGCGCAGGCTGCGCTCCATCGAATCGCCGGCCACTCTCTCGGTCACCGGCGCACCGTTGATCAAGTACGGCGTGCACTCGTCGAAGATCATCGCGATGTCCGAATCGAGCGTCCGCTGGATTCGCATCGACACTTCCGGCGACAGGAACACCTTCGAGCCATCCACCGGCGAGGCGAAGGTCACCCCCTCCTCGGCGATCTTGCGCTTGTGCGCCAGCGAGAACACCTGAAAGCCGCCCGAGTCGGTAAGGATCGGCTTGTCCCAACCGATGAACTTGTGCAGACCGCCGAACTGCTCGATCACCGGCAGACCCGGTCGCAGGAACAGATGAAAAGTGTTGCCCAGGATGATTTCCGCGCCGGTTTCCACCACATCGCGCGGCGTCATGGCCTTGACTGAACCATAGGTGCCCACCGGCATGAACGCCGGCGTTTCCACCGTGCCGCGGGCAAACGTCATGCGGCCACAGCGCGCCGCACCATCGGTGGCCAGCAGATCGAAGGTCAGGGAAGTCATCCGGGCATTATCGTGTTGGCGAGGGGTCAGAGTCACTTTTCGCTGACCCCGGTCCCGCTGACCCCGGTCCCGCCACGCCATGCGGCAAGATCAGCATCGCGTCGCCATAGGAGAAGAAGCGATAGCGTTGTGCGACCGCATGACGGTAGCTGTCGAGGATGAACTCACGCCCGGCCAGTGCCGATACCAGCATCAAGAGGGTCGATTGCGGCAGGTGGAAGTTGGTGAGCAAGCCGTCGACGCTGTTGCAGTGGTAGCCCGGAAAAATGAAGATCTGCGTCTCGCCCGCGAACGGATGCATTGCGCCATCCTTGCTGGCGCTTTCCAGCGCCCGCACCACGGTGGTGCCCACGGCGATTACTCGTCCCCCGTTGGCGCGGGTACGGCGAATCTGGCCGATCAAGTGTGCGTCGACCTTCAGCCACTCCGTGTGCATGTGGTGGTCTTCGAGATTGTCTTCGCGCACCGGCTGGAACGTGCCTGCGCCCACATGCAGGGTGATGTAACCGAACTCGACACCGCGTTGGCGCAGCCGCTCCAGGATCACCTGATCGAAATGCAGGCCCGCCGTCGGCGCTGCTACCGCGCCCGGCTTGCGTGCGTACACGGTCTGGTAGCGTTCCGCATCGCTGGCATCGGGCGGCCGCTCGATATACGGCGGCAACGGCATCTCGCCCAGCTTGAGCAGCAGCTTGTCCAGCGGCTCAGGCGCTTCGAACCGCAGGCGGAAGAAGTCTTCATCCCGCCCCAGCACGACCGCATGACTGCCGCCGGTCAGCGCGATCCGACCACCCTCCTTCGGCTTCTTGCTCACCCCCAATTGCACCGTAGCCTCATGCGCGCCGGTGATGCGCTCGATCAGGATCTCCACCGCGCCGCCGCTTTCCTTGTGCCCATGCAAACGCGCGGGAAGGACCCGCGTGTCGTTGAACACGAGCAGGTCGCCGGGACGCAGGAACTCGGGCAGATCACGGAACATGCGGTCCTGGTGCGACTGCGACGGCACGTCGAGCAGCAACATGCGACTGGCCGAACGCTCCGGCAGCGGCGCCTGCGCGATCAGTTCACGGGGCAGGTCAAAATCAAAATCGGACTTCTTCAAGGACGACTCGTCTGGCGCTCGCGGACGGCGGGCAACGGCGCATTATCCCGCAGCGTGCGGGCGCCGCCATCATCAAACGAGCGATGCGTCGGCTACAGCCAGCCCTTCTGCCGTGCCAGCCGGTACGCCTCAATCCGGTTGGTCACGCCGAGCTTGCCGATAGCCTCGGAAAGATAATTGCGCACCGTGCCGTGCGAGAGACTCAAATGCGTCGCGATATCGCCGGCGGACTGCCCTTCGCCAGCCAGGCGCAACACCTGACGCTCGCGATCGTTCAGCGGATCGGCTTCCGACCACGCTTCCAGCGCCAGCTGCGGATCGATCGCACGACCGCCGCGATGCACCGTGCGCAGCGCCTCGGCCAGATTTTCGGCCGGCGCATCTTTCAGCAAGTAGCCGGATACGCCGGCGTCCAGCGCGCGGCGCAGGAAACCGGAACGCGCAAACGTGGTGACGATGATCACCTTGATCGGCAATTCCTGGCGATGGATGCGCTGGGCCAGCTCCAGCCCGGTCAGCCCCGGCATCTCGATATCGGTGACCAGCACGTCGGGCTTGAGTCGCTGCAGCTCGCGCCATGCCGCCTCGCCGTCGGCCGCCGAGCCAAGGACTTCGATGTCGGACTCCAGCTTGAGCAGCGCCGAAAGGGCACCACGCACCATCGCCTGATCCTCGGCCAGCAACACACGAATCATGCCATTACCTGTTCATCAAAAAAGCTTGGCTGGCCCCATGCCAGCATCGCCGTAATCACACTGCAGGGTATCCCGGCGCAGCACGGGCCGGCGAGGTGGCCGCCGGCAAATTCCGCGGAGTCTCCACCAGCCGGAGCAACGGCACCGGCACCACCACCCGCAGGCGCGTGCCGTTGCCACGCGGCGATTCGATGCTCAGGCTGCCGCCCATGGCACGTACGCGCTCGCGCATGCCGCAGATGCCGTTGCCGTCACCCGCGCCATCAAGTCCACCTGCGCCATCGTCGTCGATCCGCATGCATATGGCTGCGTGTTCGCGCGACAGCTCGATCTGCACTCGGCTGGCACCGGCATGACGGGCGACGTTGGTGACGGCCTCGCGCAGTACCAGCGAAAGACCTCGCTCAATTTCGACTGGCAGATCTGCCGGCAGCGAACCGTATTCCAGGTGTACCCGCGAGGATTCCAGCAGCAGTCGCGCCGAGGCCAGTTCGGCAGCCAGATCGGTGGCGCGGATGCCGGTTACCGCGCTGCGAACCTCAGCCAATGCATGGCGCGCCACCTTCTCGGCTTCCTCCACCTCCCGCTTGGCTGCCACCAA
>CAJDVU010000009.1_pt2 | contig 26277 bp, 21 predicted proteins | sample 7391431 | NCBI WGS metagenome assembly CAJDVU01 (sample SAMEA7055700, study PRJEB34461) | soil metagenome | biome: terrestrial ecosystem; feature: Peninsula; material: soil | place: Antarctica | collected 2016
GGGTGTAGCTCTCCTCGGTCCGGCTAATGCCCCCAGGTGGCGAACATCACCACCGCCGCAGCCGCCATCACCAGAGTCGCCAGCCAGCCGACCACTTTCAGCCGCAAGGAGATGGAGAACTTGCCCATCACCTTGCGCCTGGCTGCCAACAGCATGATCACCACCATCAACGGCACGGCGATGACGCCATTGATCACGGCGCTCCAGAACAGCATCCTGATCGGGTCAATCGGCGAGAAGCTCAGCATCATGCCGAGCAGGGTCCCCAGCGCGATGGTGGCGTAGAACAACCTGGCCTTGCGCGGGGCAGATTCCAGTCCGGTTTTCCAGCGGAAGGTCTCGCCCAGCGCGTACGCGCCGGAACCAGCCAGCACCGGCAACGCGAGCAGACCGGTGCCGATGATGCCGGCCGCAAACAACCAGAAGGCAAACTTGCCGGCAATCGGCAGCAACGCTGCCGCGGCGTCGGACGAGGTCTGGATGTCAGTCTTGCCGTGGGCGTGCAGCACGACCGCGGCCGTCAGGATGATGAAGAACGCTACCACCTCGGAAAACAGCATGCCGCTGATGGTGTCCACCTTGATCCGCCGCAACGCCTCCGGCCCTTGTTGCGACGCGCGCCTGAGCGCCTTGCGGTGGGGTGTGATGCGCACTTCGTTGGCCTCCTGCGAGGCCTGCCAGAAGAAGAGATAAGGACTGATCGTGGTGCCGAACACGGCCACCACGGCCACCGCATACCGAAGGGAATGAACACCTGCAGCAGCACCGACAAGATGGCGAAGCCAGCAGCATAGGCAAACGCCGGCCCGCCGATCAGCAGTTTCAAGGCTGCACCCATCGCGCCGATGTCGGCTGACAGATTGATGATGTTCGCGACAAACAGCAGGGATACGAAACCCATCACCACCGTCACCGGGTATTGCGAACGGATATTCGCGGCCAGCCCTTTGCCGGTTACCCGCCCGATCCGCGCGCATATGGTCTGGATGCCGATCATCAGCGGCAGCGCCAGCACTACCGTCCACAGCGTGCCGTAGCCATACGCGGCACCCACCTGCGAATAGGTGGCGATGCCACTGGGGTCATCATCGGCGGCACCGGTAATCAGGCCGGCGCCGAATCGACCCAGCAGTGACTTCTTGCCCGGGCTTTCCGAGTCTTGAGGAACTGCATGCCCCACCGGCATTCTCGAAGCTTCCATGGCCTGATGCTCTACCTGTGGCGGTGAACGTCGCCGGCTGAAAACCCCGGAGTGAGTCGGATGCTGGCTCGATGAAGACCGCTTTGCCCGATTTCGCAAAGCAGCGTTGCGTACGCGATCTACGCCAGGAGTCTGTCGGGCTTGGGGTGGCCGGCCTGCGAATTCGGCTGTGCGGTCCATATTGCCGCCGATTCCTGGTCCATGGAACCACTAAGAACCGGCCGACCGTCGATTGCTGTCCTCACACAGCCCAATTCTCGCCTCGACCACCAAGGCCCGACAGACTCCTGGCAGGGTCCAGTACGGTGACAGACCAACTGCCCAGGCGCTTATCTTCAGGAACTACAAGACAACATCGAGCAACCGGCCTTGTGCCGCGCCCAGTCCGGGCGCTTCTGCGCAAACGCCTCGCGACCTGGCTGGTCATCGTACGGATGGCGCATCACCTCAAGCAGTTCGTGGATCCCGACGGCGTCTCCCTCGGTTGCACGATCGATCACCTGCTGCACCAGATAGTTGCGCAGCACGTAACGCGGATTCGCCGCCTGCATGCGTGCAGGGCGCTCGCCGGCCGACAGCGAATCGTCGAGCACGCGGGCGGCATAGCGCGCCAGCCAGTCGGTGAGAGCCGGCGCGGCCTCGCGCTGTTTCCGCTCGTCGTAGAACGCCTCGCGCATCGGCTCCAGGGTTGGCGCCCGCAGATCAATTTTGGCCAGCGCGCGAAACCACAACGTCATGTCAACCTCGGCCACGGTCATCAGCTCGCGCAACTGCTGCATCAGAGCGACATCCGCGTCGCGGCACTCGGCCAGCCCCAGCTTGGCCGCGATATTGGCGTGATCCGCCGCGGCGTACGCCGCGGCGTAACGATCCAGTCCAGCCTGCAGGGGCGCCGCATCGGCAAACAGCGGCGCCAGCGCGCCGGCCAGCCGGCTCAGGTTCCACCAGGCCACGTTTGGCTGCTGGCCGAAGCGGTAACGACGGTGCTGGGCGTCGGTGGTGTTCGGCGTCCACTCCGGGTCGAAATTGTCAATCCAGCCGTACGGACCGTAGTCGATGGTGAGTCCAAGGATCGACATGTTGTCAGTGTTCATCACGCCGTGCACGAAACCGACCCGCATCCAGTGCGCGATCATCGTGGCGGTGCGCTCGCACACCTGGGCAAACCACTCGGCGTACCGCGCTTCGCGTTGCCCCGTGAGTTCGGGAAAGTCACGCCCGATGGTGAAGTCGACCAGCTGCCGCAGTAGCGTGACATCGCCGCGCGAGGCCGGCAGCTCGAAGTTGCCGAAACGGATGAACGACGCCGCCGCACGGCAGACGATGGCGCCGGGCTCCGGTGCCGCGTGACCGTCGTAGAACATGTCGCGCAGTACCGGCTCGCCGGTCTCGACCAGGCTCAATGCCCGCGTGGTTGGTACGCCCAGATGATGCATCGCCTCGCTGCACAGGAACTCACGCACCGACGAACGCAGCACGGCGCGACCATCAGCGCCGCGGGAATACGGCGTGGCGCCGGCGCCCTTCAATTGCAATTCCCAGCGATCACCGGCCGCGTTGATCACCTCGCCCAGCGAAATGTTGCGGCCGTCCCCGAGCTGGCCGGCCCAGTTGCCGAACTGGTGCCCACCGTAATTCGCCGCATACGGCTGCATGCCATCGGTGAGCGCGTTCCCGCCAAATACCTGCGCAAACTCCGCCGAACCGACCTCGCCTTCGCTGAAGCCCAGCGTGGCCGCCATTTCCGCCGAATACGCCAGCAGCCGTGGGGCCGCCACTGGTGTGGCGGCGACACGCGAATACAACGCGCGCTCGACCTGCCGCGGTCGCGTGCCCTGCTCCGGGTCACCGGGCAGATCACGGACGAATGCATTGTCGAAACGGAGGTTGAACATGGTGGCGGCGCGCAGGCTGGGTCTCCCCCCTGATATTCGGGCGACGCGCACCGCATGCAAGAGCCGCGGGACCGACCCACGCCGGCTATAGTCGGCGCGCCTGTCCACCCATCGTAAAGCCCCATGACCGACCTCCAGCCCAGCAGTCTCAACGCGGATGCGTTGCCCGAAGATGCGCCTTACCTCGCCGCCACCACGCGCTGGCTGGAGCGCGCAGTGATCGGCCTCAACCTGTGCCCGTTTGCGCGCGCGCCGCAGGTGCAGGGCAAGCTGCGCCTGCGGGTGAGTCAGGCGCGCGATACCAACGCGCTGCTCGACGATTTGTGCGGTGAACTGCAATCGCTCAACGCACTGACGCCGGACGAATGCGAGACCGGTCTGCTGATCCATCCTTTCGTGCTGACCGACTTCCTCGACTACAACGACTTCCTCGACGTGGCCGATGCGGCCGTGCAAACGCTGGGGCTGGAAGGCGAATGGCAGGTCGCCAGCTTCCATCCGCAGTACCAGTTTGCCGACAGCGCTCCCGATGCGATCGAGAACTTCAGCAACCGCTCGCCCTTCCCCACCCTGCACCTGCTGCGCGAAGCAAGCGTCGAACGGGCCATGGAACAGATGAGCGATACCGACGCGATCTACCGGCACAATGTCGAGACGTTGCAACGCCTGGGCCAGGAAGGCTGGCAGGCGCTGTGGCGCGACGAGGCGGACTGAGTCGGCGGCCCAAACAAGGCGTTCAGGCCGAAGTGGTCATGCTGGACCATGATCAGTGCCCCCGACCCGTACGAAGAAAGTGTCGACACCAGCGTGCAATGCACCACTTGCGAGGCCGTGTGCTGCCGCCTCACCGTGGTGCTGATGCCTGAAGACCATGTGCCCCAGTGGCTGATCGCGCGCGATGAGCGCGGCATGGAAACGCTCGCCAAGGGCGAGGACGGCTGGTGCGCCGCGGTCGATCCGAACACTTTCCGCTGCACCATCTACGACGACCGCCCCACGATCTGCCGCAAGTTCGCGATGGGCAGCCCCAGTTGCCGCGACGAGCGGCACAAGTGGTTCGGTGCCAGCATTCCTACCGCTGTGCATGTGCTTTGATCCTGCTCGTCGTGGGGCGGCCACCGCTCGTCGGCGTTTCGTCAGCGTGACGCGGAGCGGCGGCCCATGCCCGCCCTATGAAGCGAAGATCAACGCCACGTCATCCGCGCCCAATGCCCGCCATTCGCCCAGCGGCAAATCACCCAAGGGCAGCACCCCCACCGAAATCCGCTGCAACGCTTCCACGTGGTTGCCTGCGGCCGCGAACATGCGGCGTACCTGGTGGTAGCGCCCTTCGGTCACCGTGAGCCGGGCACGGCGCGGGCCCAACGTTTCGAGCCTGGCCGGTGCCAACGGTTCGTTCTCTGTCTCCAGCATCAGCGTGCCGCTGGCGAACAACACGCCCTCGTCACCGCGCAGGTCCTGTGCGAGGTGGGCTTCGTACACCTTGGCCACCTGCGCTTTTGGCGAGATGATCCGGTGCAGCAGCGCCCCATCGTCGGTGAACAGCAGCAGGCCCGACGTGTCCCTATCCAGCCGCCCCACCGTGGACAGTGCCGGCGAGCGCACGCTGAAACGCGGCGGCAGCAGATCGTAAACGATCCGGCCCGGGTCCTTGCGCGAGCAGGTGACGCCCACTGGCTTGTTCAACATCAGCACCAAACCGGGCGGCGGATCCAGTGGCTCGTCGTCGACGCGGATCGTTTCGTACGGCACCACGTCGTCGGCATACAGCACTTCGCCAGCCGGGTCGGTAATGCGCCCGCTGCGAAACAACTGGGTGACGTCCTTGCGGCTTCCATAACCCAAATTGGCAATCAGCTTCACCAATTTCATGGGCGTACTCCGGTCGCCTCGATCACCTTGAATCCGTCTTGTGTCACCCATCTGCGCACCTCGCGAAAACGCTGCGACAGGACCGCCTCGTACGGCAAATGACGATTCGCCACCAGCAGCAGGCGGCCATCCGGCACTAACGCGTCGGCGGCACTGGTGATAAACGCGCGGCCCAGCTCGGGCAGATCGGCACGGCCCTGATGGAAAGGCGGATTGCTCACAATCGCGTCGTAGCGCTGCGGCAAGCCGCGGGTCACATCGTGCCAGTGCACTGCCACCGTCAGCTCGCGACTACACTCGCGCTGCGCCCGCGCCAGGTTGATCCGCGCCGGTCCCAGCGCACGCGCTTCAGCCTCGTACAGATCGAGTGTTTCCACGTGTGGACAGCGCGCAAGGACCTGGCACGCAAGATAGCCATAACCCGCGCCCAGATCCGCCACACGGCCACGCAGATCCGGCGGCAGGTGCTCGGCCAGCAAGGCCGAGGCGCGATCGATGCGATCCCAGGCAAACAGCCCGGGCCGGCTGATGTAGCCATCGGCAATCTCACGCGGTGCATCCAGCGCCAGCCATTGCGCCAGCAGCGCCTCATTCACGTCGCCAGAGCTTGCCCAAAACACCCGACACTTGTGCTTGGACAGGTGCTGCAAGCCACCTGCCAGCCGCGCCAGGTCAGCCTCGCCTGACTTCGCCCCTTCGGCATTTGGCATGCTGGCCAGCACCGTGCCGCCGGGAGTCACCAGGCTCAGCGCGCGGGCGAACAAGGCGCGCGACTCGTCGCGCTGGCGTGGCGGCAACACCAGCACCAGCGAGTAGCGTTCGCCCACCGCCGGCTCGCCCACGCGCAGGCCGTTGCGTGCCAGCTCATCCGCGAACGGCCGAAAGGTCTGCTGACACAGCCAGCCGCCCTGAGCCACCTCGCGCAGGCGGATGCCGGCGCGCGCGCGCAGGAACAGCACGCTGCCATCGGCCGGCAGGGCGAGCTCAGCGGTTTCGAACGGCACAAACAGGGCGGTCAGCGCCGAGTCCGACGCTGCCGCGAATACTCCGGAAACGGTCACGGCAATAGCTTCGGCAGTGAAACGATTTCGGCATTGTAGTGGGATGCCGAACGTGGCACCTATGGCAGGCTGCGGCTCTGCTCGTGCTGGTGGTTCAAGCATCCATACGGTATGGCAGCCGGCTGCCTCACGGGTCGCTTGCACAAGAGAATGTTCTTGTGGGTGGAGTCGTGCAGGCCGGTTTTCCTGTCGACTTGGAGCATCTTCGGCTGCATGATCAAGGCCGGACCCTTGGCACAGCCATCCCATCCATCCGGCGCCTCGCATGTTCAAGAACCTCATCCCCAAAATCTTCTACGACGATCGGCGAGACGGGCTGGCATTCTTCGTCGACGCTCTGGGCTTCGAGCTCCTGTATCAGGATCAAGAGCTGGCGGTTGTTGCGCGCGACGGGGCCAAGGCTTATCTCGTGCAGAGCCCCGAGTACGCGGCGCGCGACCGGCCGGAGCTTGCGATCGAGACGGATGACATCGACTCGATCTACACCGAAATGTCTAAGCGCGCACCCGGCCGGTTGCATCCCCACTCCAGCACGGTCTCGTTCAAACCGTGGGGGCCAGAGAGTTCGCCATGCGGGACAAGGCCTCGGTTTGCGTTGTCTTCCACGAATGGCCAAACCGGGGCCGATCCGCCTGATTTCGCGTCAACGCTTCAGCATTTCCCAAGAGGTGTGTCATGAGTTTCCCCACCATGATCCGACATCCCAGTGCGTTTCTACCCGTTGCCATGTCGATCGCTGCACTGGCCTTGGTGCTGGGCCACGTGGCGCTGTCTGGCGTCGCGCACGAGGCCGACGAAGGTGCCACGGCGCACATTTTCCAACTGCTGATCGTGGCGCAGCTGCCGCTGGTGGCGTTCTTCGCCATCAAATGGCTGCCGCGGATTCCACGCACTTCGCTGTGGGTGCTGGCGGTTCAAGCGGTGGCCATTCTCGCCGCGCTCGGGTCTGTTGCCCTGTTCAACCTGTAGTTCCCACTCGGTCCTCCAGGCTGGCGCGCGACAAGTTACAGCCCTCGGGCCAGCCCTCGGCTACTTTCCGAGCCTTGTTTGCAATTACGTACGCTCTTGACGTACGTCTATGCTCGAATCTGGAGCCGGCCATGACCACGCTCACCGCAAGCGAAGCGCGTGCCAATCTCTACCGTCGCATGGATCAGGCGGCAGAGTCACACCAGCCAGTTCTCATCTCAAGCAAGCGCGGCAACGCTGTTCTGATCGCGGAAGTGGACCGGGCGGCTATCCAGGAGACGCTTTTCCTCCTCTCTGTTCCAGGCATGCGCGAGTCCATCAAGGCCGGCATGGCTGAGTCTGCCGATTCTTGCGCCACGGAACTTGATTGGTGGGTTGTCGAGTCGTGTTACCAGGCAAGCCCAGAAGGATGCGCGCCGCTTGATCTCAGCCGGTCTCAAGGACAAGGCGCAGGCGCTGTCGGCACGGCTTGCCGGGAATCCTCGCCAAACACTCCCCACCTGTGAAAAGGTGGTTGGAGACCTCGCTGGCGCCTACTCGCGGCGAATCAACAGCCAGCATCGCGTGGTCGATCAAGTGCCGGACACACCGATCATGCGGTCGAGGTGTTTCGGATGGGGTCACACTACGAACAACGGCTGACAGTCCCGCCATGGCTCTTCCATCGACAACACGCGCCGGATGCGTCCGCGCGGGCCTTTTAAGCCTTCTGTTCAGTCACCGCCCGGGACCGCCTCTGGCGGCAGCTCCTGCAGCATCTGCTGCGTCAGCCGCTGGTAGCCTTCGTCGAAGTGATGGCCACCTTTCTTGGCGTACACCGTGACCCACGCCGGCAGGCCAGACTGATCGCACAGGCTGTCGGCGGCGTCGTCCAGACCGTAGTAGCAGACCACCGGCGGCTTGCCTTCAAGCGCCCGCAGCGGCGGCAACGGATCGTAGTGCGGGATCGGATTGATGCGTTGCAGGAAGTTTTTGAGCTGCTCCTTCAACCAGCCCTGCTTGATCATGTAGCCCTCCAGCTCGATCTCGAAGGTGACGTCGCGGCTGGGCGAAAGCAGCACGATCTGGGTGATGCGCGCGCGATTGGCAACGCTGAGCTGGTCGACGATGGTCGGCAGCACGTCGGCGCCAAACGAGAACCCGACCAGCCAGATACGTCGTTTGCCCCACACGCCCAGATACTTCGTCATCAACGCGTCGAGTTCGTGCGCGGTCTGTTCGGGGTTGCGCTCGCGCCAGTAATACTTGAACGAATTGATGCCGAGCACCGGAATGCCGCGGTCGATGAAGGCGATGCCCAGGCGCCGGTCCACGTCGGCCCAGCCGCCGTCGCCGGAAACGATGATCGCCATCACGTCGTCCTTGCCCGGCGGCGGCGCGACGCTGTGGCGGGCCACCGGCAGCACCGCGGTGGCCTGGGCCAGGCTGATCCGCGACCAGGGACTCCACGCCACCAGTACCGCGAGCACACCGAGAATCACCACGACCAGCACGACGGTTGTCCATCGTTTCATCGGCGCACCACGCCGCCGAGCCCGCCGGCGATCAGGCTGGCCACATTGGTCAGGATCACCGGCAGCGCGATGCCGCGGGGTACCGCCATGTAGCGCGGCTCCCACTGCGGGTCGAATTTTCCCTTGTAGCGTTGCAGCCCGCGGAAGTTGTAGAAGCGCTCGCCGCGACCAAACACCATCGCCCCGAAACGGTTCCACAGCGGCGCGTGCCGACGGCTCTGCAGGCCAGCCAGCGGCGCCATGCCGAGGTTGAACCAGCGATAGCCTTCGCTCCGCGCCCACAGCATCAACTCCACCAGCAGGTAATCCATGATGCCCGCCGGACTGTCCGGCAGATGCCGCATCAGGTCAACCGACGCCTCCTCATGGGTCTCAGTGAGGAGCAGGTTGGCAAACGCGATTACCTGATCACCCTGCCACACGACCGCGATCGGCGTGCGCATCAGATAGTGCGGGTCGAACGCACCCATCGAAAAGCGCTTCTCGCGCACATGCTTGTCGTGCAGCCAAGCATCCGACACTGGCTTCAGTTTCGGCAGCAAAGCTGCCACCGCCTCGACCGGCACGATCTCCAGGCGCAGCCCTTCGCGGTGCAGCTTGTTGACCGTGTTGCGCAGCACCTTCTTCGATTTGCCATCGAGATTGAATTCGTCCAGCCGCACCCGCGCCTCCTCACCGATCTTCAGCAGGTTCAATCCGACCTCCAGGTACAGGTCCACGTTGGCGGGACTGACCTGATAGAACACCGGCCAGCCGCCGGCGCGCTCGCACTGCTCCAGGAAAGTCCACACCAGCTCGCGGCGCGCTGCCTCGTCGCTGCCGACCGGGTCCCCCATCGCGACCCAGCTGCGTCCGAGCGTATCGAACATCACGAACGCCTTGTGCTCGGCGTCGAACAACAAGGCTTTGTCGCCCATCAGGGCCAGATGCGCCTGGGCCGAGGCGAACTGCTTGATCAGCGGCAACGCCAGCGCCAGCTCGGCGTCGCTGGGCGGCTCGCGATGCAGCTGTTGCGGCCGGATCAGGCTGGCTGCCGCGAACAGGATGCCGGCGGCGGCGGCCGCCACCAGCGCACGCAAGGCGCGCGGCGCGCCGCCATGATGCAGGCTGAACTGCCACCACAGGTCGCCGCTGTAGTTGACGTGCTGGTAACTGAACACCACCAGCCAGGTGGCGCAGGCGAGGGTTGCCACGATGGCCACGATCCAGCCGACGCTGAAGCTGGTGCTGAACAGCGAGGCGCGCCGATAGAACAGGCCGTGTGCCGGCGCCAACGCCATCGCCAGCAAGGTCAGCAAGGTGGCCTCCTCGTAGTCGATGCCCTTGAGCAAGGAGAACACCGCGCCCGCCAGCAGCAACACCAGGGTCAACCAGTACGCGGCGTCCAGCCGCCGTTGCAGCCCGCGCGCCAGGATCAGCAGCAGCATGCCGATCACGCTCGCCAGCAAATGCGAGACCTCGAGTACCGACAACGGCAGGATCTCGCGCAGGATCGCCATGCGCAACGGCAGCGCCCGAGTGGCGCCGGAAAACAGCAGGACCGCGCCGGAAACCAGGGTCAGCCCGGCGAAGAACGACGGCAGCAAGCCGGTGAACCACGGCGCCAGCAGCGACTTGTGGCGCAGTCCACGCGCCTCGCGTTGGAGTACCAACACGGCCGCCGTGCACAGCGGCAGCAGGTAGTAAATCACCCGGAACGCCGCCAGCGCACCCAGGATCGGCGCGGTCAGCTCCGCGTTGCCGGTAGCGCCGAAGCCGGCCAGCATCACCGCCTCGAACACGCCCAGGCCGCCTGGCACGTGGCTGATCAAACCCGCGATCTGGGCGATCACGAAGATCGCCAGGAAATGACCGAAGCCATTGTTCAGCGCATCCGGCATCAGCACGTACAGGACCGCCGCCGCCAAGCCCCAGTCGAGTGCACCGACCAGGATCTGCTTGACCGCGGTGAGCGTCGAAGGCAGTTGCACCCGCCAGCGCCAGATCCGCAGCGGACGACGGAGCAGACTGCCGAGTAGCCAGGCCACGGGCAGTGCTGTCAAGGCGACCCCCAGCGGCTGGCTGAGCGCGGCAAACGGAAGCCCCGGTGGCAGCGGCACCCACAGCAAGGTCACCCCGGTCAGTGCCAGCAGACCCAACCAGAAACTGATGGTGCAAAACAGCACGACTCGCGCTATTTCACCCGCTCCCAGCCCGTTCTGGACATAAAAGCGATAGCGGATCGAGCCCGATACCAGCAGCGACATGCCCACCGCGTTGCTGAAGGCGTAGCTGATGAACGAGATCAGGCTGATTCGCTGCCAGGGCAGCTTGTGGCGGATCGACGCCAGCGCGAAGCGGTCATACAGCGTCATCACCGCGTAGCCCAGCAAGGTGAACAGCACCGCCAGCAGCATCCGCGCGCGCGACAGCCCCTGCACGTACTTGCGTACCTCGTGATAGTTCACTTCCCGCGCCAGCAGATGCAACGCCCATAACGCCAGGCACAGCATGCCGATCGACAGCAACGGGCCGGCCAGCCGGCGCAACACCATCGCGCGCTGGCTGGGCGCGACCACCAATGTCTCCGCGACGGCTTGCGCCTGCCCGCTCTCTATCTGCTTCACGCGACGCCCGACTCCTGCTGTGGATCACTCAACCAGCGCCGTGCGCGCACACCACGACCCACGACGACACGACTCACGACAGCATGACGCATGACGCATGACGCATGACAGCACGACGCATCACAGCACGGCTCATCACGGCGCAGCTCACGGGTCGACCGCAGCACGCCCCATCCGCATGATCCAGCGGTACAACACGGCGACGGTCGCCGCGAACACCGCGCCCCCGATCCAGATCGCCGGCGTCTGGAAGCCCTTGCCGACCAGCGCGATGGGCGCGTCCTCTCCGCTGAACGCCACCGCGCCGGCGAAGATCACTGCCAGCAAGCTTTCACCGACGATCAGGCCGGAAGCCAGCAGTACACCGAGTTGCCGGGTCGCATCAGCCTGTTCGGCCGGACGACGACCCGCACGGCCATCGAACCAGGCACCGACCAGGGCGCCGACGACCACCATCAGCGTGGTCGAGGTCGGCAGGTAGATGCCAAGCCCGACCGCCAGCGGCGGCAGGCGCGGACCCTTCTTCGCCAGACCAAGCACCTCGTCCAGGATGATGACGGCCACGCCAATGCCGCCACCCAGCCCGATCATGTCCCACGGTACATCGCCGGTGATCACGCCCTGGGCCAGCGCCGAGATCAGCCCGGCCTGCGGCGCCGGCAATGCGCGCGCCGGATCAGCGCCCGGAGCACCGAGGAAGCCGTAGGTGTGTTGCAACAGATCCATCACCGGTGGAATCACCACCGCACCGACCAGCACGCCGATCACCAGCGCCCACTGCTGCATCGAGGGCGTGGCATCGACCAGTTGGCCAGTCTTCAGATCCTGCAGGTTGTTGTTCGCGATCGACGCGACCGCGAACACGATCGCGGTGATGAACAGGGAAAACCCCACCAGCGCCTTGGCCGCGTCCGGCGGCAGGAACGGCTTGACGCCGACCACCAGCAGCAAGGCCGCGATCACCACCACCAGAATGCCGATACCCGACAACGGGCTGTTGGACGAACCGATCAGGCCGGCCATGTAGCCGGTCACCGCCGATACCACGAAGCTCAGCAGCACCACAAAAGCCACGCCGCCGATCACCAGCGTCCAGGTCGCGCCGCCAAGCCCGTTGTTGACCGCGAAATGCCACAACAGGTAGCCGATCGGAATCAAACACAGCAGCGAAATCGCGCCGACGAGACCGATCGGCATGTCGTGCTCGGTGCGCGGCAGCTCATCGAGCGTGCCGGATTTGCGCGCGCGCGAGGCGCTCATCGCGCCGGCCAGACCACTGACCAGCGGCTTCATCAGCTTGGCCAGCGTCCAGATGGCGGCCACGCCGATGGCGCCGGCACCGATGAAGCGCACATAGTGACTCCAGCCAGCCTGCGCCACTGTGGCGGCGGCGCCGGCCACCCAGTGCAGGTGGGTGAAATACGGTACCGCCCAGGCCCAGCCGATGGCCGCACCCACCAGCATCGCGATACCCACCCATAGGCCGACCAGGTGCCCTATCGCGAACAACGCAAAGGAAAGCCCGAAATCGAAGCCGGTCGCGCCGGCCTTGTCGCCACCGACCCGGAAGTAATCGGTGACGCTGCTGGCGAAGATGCGTGTTTGCACAATCACATAGAAGACCGCCGACACAATCGAGCCCCACAGCACGGCCTTGAGCCCTGAGCCACCGGTTTCGACAGCCGCGGCACCATCGGTGGCAGGCGCCTGGCCGGCGCCCACCTTCAGCACCTCGGCGCAAGCCACGCCCTCCGGGTAAGGCAGATCGGAGTCGGTGACCAGCGCACGCCGCAGCGGGATCGTGTACATCACGCCGAGGATGCCGCCGGTGGCGCAGATCCCGGCCGAGATCCAGAACGGGAAACCGGTCCAGTAGCCCACGATCACCAGGCCCGGCAATACAAAAATGATCGCCGACAGCGTGCCGGCGGCCGAAGCCACCGTCTGCACGATGTTGTTTTCCTGGATCGTGGCGTCACGCATCGCCTTCAGGATCGCCATCGAGATCACGGCGGCAGGAATCGACGTCGAGAACGTCAGGCCTGCTTTCAACCCGAAATACACGTTGGCGGCAGTGAACACGATCGTGATCGCGATGCCGATGATCACGCCGCGGACGGTGAGTTCGCGGCGCGGAGAACTGGGCAAGGCTGGCTGGGTCACTGGACGTTCTCCCCCGATGAAAGCTGCTGCGCAAGATAGCGCGGAATGCCGCTCCAGTGATATTCCGCGCTATCCGGGATGCCATGCGTCACGGCATCACGCCACGTGGTAGGCGCGCTCCAGCGCGGCAACATGCTGGTTCAAGCGCGACCCCAGATAGCAGTGGGAGCCACACGGCAACAAGCCGACGCCACCGAACTCACGCAGGTACCAGGACGGGGCTCGCGACACGAAGCCTTGATGGTCGCCAGCCACCTCATCGGCGCTGGTGAAAACCTCCAGGAACGCGATCCCTGCGAGCATCTCGCCGATACCCCGCAGGCCCGCGCGGATCTCGGCCGGCCTCAGATAGTGCAACACATCGGTGCACACGATGAGGTCGAAGCGGGTGTCGAAGCGCAGATGTTCCAGCTCGCCGAAGCGTGCCAGGCCTACGCGACGGCTGCGGCCGTAGCGCGCCACCACGTATTCGCTCGCATCGAGGCCGCGGTAGTCGATGCCGGGACGCAGCTTGCGCATCGGCGCACGCCAGCTTGCCTCGCCGCAGCCGACGTCGAGCACGTTGCGCACCGATCGGCCGAGGTAGTACTCGGCCTGCGCCACCGCCATCGCCACCTTGCGCCGCAGCTCGGCCGGCGAACCCACCGCATGGCGCGGGTCGCGGTACCACTTGTCGAAATAATCCCGGTCGTAGCGCTTGGGCATCGGTGTTCATCCTCGATTTAGGCCGCCGCCATGTTATCGCGCCGGTGCGGCCCGCCGGCGCTACGGCATCACCTTGCGAATGCGTCGCCCTTGTCAGCATCAGTACATCTTCCACTGACCGAGACGCCCCACATGGCCATGATCCGCTTCCGCCTCATCGGCAACCGCGAGGATGCCGACACTGTCATCGCCGGACTGCACGGCATGGATGGCATCGAACGCATCGAGGAGATCGACGACCTGATGTCGGACCTGCGCGACGATTCCAGTTCCAACAGACCGGCAGGCCGCAACCGCGCACATATCTACTGCATCGAAGTCGAAGTCCCCACCGATAGTCGCGCTGACGACGTACGAGGCAGCGCCGAAGTGCTCGCCCACGACTGCGAAGCGGGCATCGAATTCCTCGACGAATTCTGAACAGGTCTCGCCGCCCTGTCGGCATTTGTCATCCGTGAGGCCCTTGCTGCGTTGAGCTCGTCTACGGCACTGCCGTGAGCCGCACCCCAGCCAGCTTAAGGACACCGCGCATGCGCGTACCAGTTGCCCGACGAAGAAGCCTGTCGATCGTGGCATGCAGTTGTCTGTTGTGGATGCTGGCGGCGATCCTGACACCTGTCGAAGCGACTGCGACTGCCCCGATCCGGGTCAGCCACGCCGACGTACGCTGGCTGCAACGCGCCAGCTTCGGACTCGATTCCGCCACACTGGACGGCTACCAAGCGCTGGGGCGCCAGCGCTGGCTTGAGCAGCAACTCGCCGATCGCAACGACACCCTGCCCCCGGCCGTTGCCGCATTGATCGCCAGTTACTCTGCCGTCAACACGCCACCGGCCGAACTGCTTGCCGCTGCGATCGAAGCTCGCCGCGAACTGAAATCGATGCCTGAGGGTGACGCCCGGGTTGCTGCGAAAAAGGAGTTTCAAAAGCGGCTGCGCGACCTGAGCCAGCAAGCCCAGCAGGCTGAGTTGCTGCACGCCATTTACGGCAGCAACCCGCTGAAGGAGCAAATGGTCTGGTTCTGGCTGAACCATTTCAGTGTGTACGCCGCCAAGGGCCGCGTGCGGCTGCTGGCGGCATCGTATGAGGAGCAGGTGATCAGGCCGCACGCGCTGGGCAAGTTCCGCGACCTGCTGCTGGCCACGTTGAGGAGCCCGGCGATGCTGGAATTCCTCGACAACGCGAAAAACGTCAAGGGCAAGACCAACGAGAATTACGCGCGCGAGGTGATGGAGCTGCACACACTGGGCGTCGGTTCCGGCTATACGCAGCAGGACGTGCAGCAGTTGATGCTGATACTCACCGGCGCCGGGATCGCGCCGCGCGCACCGCGGCGGATGGGCCGCAGCCGACCAGGCTTCGTACGCGACGGCTTGTTCGTGTTCAACCCCGAGAAACACGACTTCAGCGACAAGCAGTTCCTCGGCCACACGATCAAGGGCAGCGGTTACGGCGAGATCGAGCAGGCGGTGGACCTGATCAGCCGCCAACCGGCGTGTGCGCACTTCATCTCGCGCGAGCTGGCTGAATACTTCGTCGCCGACACCCCCCCGCCGGTCCTGGTCGACGCCATGGCGCAGACCTTCCTGCGCACTGACGGCGACATCGCGGCCGTACTGCACACGATGTTCGACTCGCCGTCCGTGCTCGCCGGCAGCGCGAAGAAGTTCAAGGACCCCACCCAGTTCCTGGTATCCGCCATGAAGCTGGCCTACGACGGCCGGCCGATCAGCGATGCCAAACCGCTGCTCAATTGGCTGAACCAGATGGGTGAACCGGTGTTCGGCCGGATCACCCCGGACGGCTGGCCGCTGGACGGCGCGAGCTGGTCAGGCTCCGGGCAGATGGCGGCGCGCTTCGCGGTGGCTCGCGCCATCGGCAGCGGCCGGAGCCGCCTGTTCACGGGCGACACCAGCATCTCAGGAAACACCAGGCGCCCGGCGCTGCCCACCATGGAGTCGCCACTCTACCGCGCCGCGATCGAGCCATATCTGTCCGACGCCACTCGTGCCGCGCTCGGCAAGGCCAGCTCGCCCCAGGAGTGGAACACCTACCTGTTGTCATCGCCCGAATTCAACTACCGCTGACCGGCAGCAAGACCTTAGCCAACGAGGTGCATCATGAACCGCCGAGAATTCCTGCTTGCCGCCGCCAGCGCCGCGGTCGCACTGCCGATCCTGTCCCTCTCCGGCCGCCTGTTTGCCGCACCGGCGAGCTCGCCGCGCTTTCTGCTGGTGTTCCTGCGCGGGGGCTACGACTGCAACAACCTGCTGGTGCCGTATGCCAGCGATTTCTACTACGAATCGCGCCCCACGCTGGCCATCGCCCGTCCCGATCCGGCCAAGCCGGACAGCGCGATCGCGCTGGACGCAAACTGGGGTCTCAACCCGGTGCTGCGCGATTCGATCCACCCGCTGTGGCAGAAAAGGCAGATCGCGTTCGTGCCGTTCGCCGGCACCGACGACCTGTCACGCAGCCACTTCGAGACGCAGAACAACATTGAATCCGGTGAGCCGACCGCGCATCGAGCGAACTTCCGCTCCGGCTTCCTGGCACGTCTGTCCGGACAGCTCACCGGCGTGCCGGCGATCGCCTTCACCCGTGACCTGCCGCTGAGTTTCCAGGGTGCGACCAGTGACATCCCCAACATGTCCCTGATGGCCGATCCGAAAGTACGCTTCGACGCACGCCAGTCCGCCATCCTCAGCGGAATGTACAAGGACACGCCGCTGGCCGCCGCCGCCGCCGATGGGCTGGCACTGCCCGCCGCGATCTCTGCCGACCTGCGCAACGAGATGATCAAGGCCAGCGGCGGCGCACCCAGTGCGCGCAGTTTTGCGACTGAGACACGGCGCATTGCCACGCTCATGCGCGGCCAGTACCGGCTCGGTTTCGTCGACGTCGGTGGCTGGGATACCCACGTCAATCAGGGCAGTACCAGCGGCGGCCTGGCCAACAACCTGCGTAACCTCGGCGAAGGCCTGGTCGCGTACGCCGACGCGCTGGGTGAGGAATGGAACAACACCACCGTGGTGGTGCTGTCCGAGTTCGGCCGCACGTTCCGCGAGAATGGCGACAGGGGCACCGATCATGGTCATGGCACCGTGCACTGGGTGCTCGGCGGCAAGGTCAACGGCGGCCGGATTGCCGGCGAACAGGTGGCCGTCACTCCATCCAGCCTGCTGCAACACCGCGACTACCCGGTGCTGACCAATTATCGCGACATGCTGGGCGGGCTGTTCGGTCGCATCTGGGGCTTGTCGGACAGCCGCCTGCAAGCGGTGTTTCCAGCCGGGCAGCCGCGCGATCTGCAGTTGGTCTGACCGAGAAGCGCGCGGCACGGCATGCGTCTGGCGCGGTATCGGTGCAAGCAAGCCTGCGGCACCCAATGCGGCCTGGTGGGCAGCCGCGCGGTGCCGATCACGCGCATCCCGATCGCCTCGTCCGGCCCCGGTTCATGCACGCCATCGCAGGGAGTTCGCGATGCGGGCACGGGTTCAAACTCCATGCCGTGGACGCTTGCGGGACGATCGAGGGTCGCCATCCGCGGCGTTGCCCGACCCTGACACGAGTGGCATGCTGGCACACGCGAGTCCTGCGTTGGTTTGGCGGGCGCACTCTTTAAGACTGGCGGTTACTGCTGCCACCAGCACCGAAGGGACTCAGGACTGGCGTGGCTATGGCGTCTTGCTTTACGGAGTGACCCATGACGGTGCAAAGCATCATGTCGACACGACTGGTGACGGTCGAGCTGGACGACAAGTTGAAAGCGGTCAAGGAAATCTTCGACAGGATGAAATTTCACCACTTGCTGGTGGTGGACGAAGGTCGGCTCGTCGGCGTGGTCTCGGATCGCGATCTGCTGCGCGCGCTAAGCCCGTTCATTGGCAGCATGATGGAAGCTGATCGTGATGTGGCAACCCTCAACCGGCGCGTGCACCAGATCATGACGCGCAAGCCGATCACGCTGGGGCCGCAGGCTGAGCTGGCCGATGCGACCGCCTTGTTCCTGGCCCACGACATCTCGTGTATTCCCGTCGTCGACACGGCATGCAGGCCGGTAGGTATCCTCAGCTGGCGGGATGTGCTGAGATCGGCGGCGGCGCCACCAGCGCGTGACGCCGGCCAGGTTGCCAGCTCGCCCATTCAATCGTCTTGAGGGAATGCCATGCTTCCACCTCGCCAGGTCGCCGTTGCGGTACTGTGCGCAACCTTGTTCGCTGCGCCGGCGTTTGCCGCCGACGAGGTAACCTCCACGCCGACTACCGCGCGATTGCTGGCCCAATCAAGCGCCAGCGAGTGGCGCACGCCCGACCCGCACAACCTGCTGGTCATGCAATTGCCGACCGGCCGCGTGCTGATCGAGCTGGCACCGGATTTCACCCCGCTGCACGCCGCGAATATCCGCACGCTGGTGCGTGAGCACTACTTCGACGGGCTGTCGATCAACCGCGTGCAAGACAACTTCGTCGCGCAATGGGACGACCCCGCCAGCGACGCGGACAAACCCGACCCGCGCAAGTTGAAGTCGCTGGGTAGCGCCAAGTCGACGCTGCCACCGGAATACACCCGTCCGATCGATGCGAAGCTGCCGTGGACCAGGCTTCCCGATGGCGATGTTTACGCCGCGCAGGTCGGATTCTCGGAAGGCTTCCCGGCAGCACGCGACCCGGCCAGCGGCCAGGAATGGCTGACGCACTGTTACGGCATGGTGGGGGTGGCACGTGACAACGCGCCAAACAGTGGCAACGGCAGTTCGTTGTACGTGGTGATCGGCCAGGCCCCGCGCCGACTCGATCGCAATCTGGCGATTGCCGGGCGCGTGCTGGAAGGCATGCCGCTGTTGTCCGCGCTGCCGCGCGGCGACGGACCGATGGGCTTCTACGGCAAACCGTCCCAGCGCACGCCGATCGAGTCCGTGCGGCTCGCGTCCGACTTGCCGCCGGCGCGGCGTCCCACGGTGCAGGTGCTGCGCACCGACAGTGCCACCTTTGCGGCGTTGCTGGATGCACAACGTCATCGGCACGACGCGTTCTACCAGGTGTCGTCAGGCAAGGTAGGCGTATGCAGCGTCGACGTACCCGTGCGTGACCAAAAGGCGAGCGGCGGCGCGTTATAGGCCGTGATTCCGTGCAGATTGGCCGGCGCCAGCCTGGCGTGCCAGCCAGCGCTGCGCGGCGAGCTTGGCCGAGTCGAGAAGCAGCGCGGGCGCGGCGATTCGGACACAACGTTCACACGTTGCAGCGTTGGGCACACTTACGCCTGAAATACCGGGTTGTTCACCGGCTCTGGTCCGTGAAAACAGCCCACTTTCTTGACCGCCGGCGAGAAACCGTATACTGCGGAGCCCTCCCACCCGGTCACGGACACGCTTGAGCGAGCTGCTTGTATTCATTGCGGTCGGCGCCCTCGCTCAGCTGGTTGACGGCGCCCTGGGCATGGCCTTCGGAGTGACTTCGTCCGGTTTGCTGCTGGCCCTTGGCATGTCCCCGGTGGCAGCCAGCGCCAGCGTGCATTACGCGGAGACTTTCACCTGCGGCGCCTCCGGCATCAGCCATCTGCTGGCTGGTAACGTGCGACGTGCGCTGTTCCTGGCGCTGGTCATTCCCGGCGTACTTGGCGCGTTGATCGGCGTATGGATCGCCATCCACGTGCCCTCGACCTGGCTGCGCGCGTTGATGGCACCTTATCTGCTCGGCATGGGCGCGTTCTTGCTGTTTCGCAGTACACGACCAGCGGGGCAGCGGCAGGACGTACCGCGTGGCACCGGTCTGACCGGGTTGGTGGCCGGCCTGGTCGACACGATCGGCGGCGGCGGCTGGAGTGCTATCACCGTCACCATGTTGCTGGCGCGTGGTTTGCCTCCGCGCGCGGTGATCGGCAGTGTGCACCTGGCCAAGAGTGTGGTGAGTGTTGCCGCCAGCGTGAGCTTTCTGCTCGCGATCGGCGTCAGTCACGCCTCGGCCGTGTTGGGTCTGATCGTCGGCGGTGCCGCGGCCGCACCATTCGGCGCGTTGTTTGTGCGATGGGTACCCGCACGCGTCGTCACCGCGCTGGCAGGCCTCGCAGTGCTCGTGCTGGGGGTCAGCAACACGGTCCGCCTGTTCGCCTGAGGCGTTGACTACAATGGGCGCATGGACACCCTTCAGCCCTTTCCGATCGAAGTGCGCGGCAGTGCCAGGCGCCCACTGGGCATGAGTCCGGCCCGCTTCCTGCGCGACTACTGGCAGAAGCGCCCGCTGCTGATCCGCAACGCCTTTGTCAACTTCCAGCCACCGCTGCAACCGGACGAGCTGGCTGGCCTGGCCTGCGAGCCCACGGCGCTGGCGCGGCTGATCGTGCACGACGACAAGCGCGAGCGCTGGCAGGTCAACTCCGGTCCGCTGACCGAGGCCGACTTTGCTCGCACCCCCGACGCCAACTGGACCTTGCTGGTACAGGACGTCGACAAGTGGGACGCCGACGTGGCCGGCCTGCTGCAACACTTCAGTTTCGTGCCCAGTTGGCGGCTGGACGACGTGATGGTCTCCTATGCCGAACCCGGCGGCGGAGTGGGCGCGCATGTCGACCAATACGACGTATTCCTGCTGCAAGGCCTCGGCCAGCGCGACTGGGCCATCAGCGATGATCCGCTGGCGCCGAAGGTCTTCCGCCCCGACCTCGAGCTGAAACAACTGGTGCACTTCGAGCCAACCCACGAATGGTTGCTGGACCCGGGCGACATGCTGTACCTGCCGCCGGGCGTGCCACACGACGGCGTGGCGTTTGGCGGACCGTGCATGACGTTCTCGATCGGCATGCGTGCGCCCTCGCAGGCGGAATTGACCGGGGATCTCGCCGACTACATTGCCGAGCAACTGCCAGATGAACTGCGCTACGCCGACCCGGACCTGAAACCGGCCAGGGCCACCGGCGAGATCGATCGCGCCACGCTGGAGCGGGTGCAGCAAGCGCTGCCGCTCGCGGCGCCCCTGCGCGAGGAGCTGTTGCATGACTGGTTCGGTCGCTTCATCACCCGCTATCGCAACGCGCAGACGCCGGTACCACGGGGAAAGCCGTTGGGCGCCGACCAGTTCGCCACGAAACTGGCTGCCGGAGCGCGGCTGTTGCGTCATCCGTGGTCGCGACTGGCATGGTCGCGCGGCAAGTCAGGCTGCATGCTGTACGCCTGCGGCCAGGCCTACGCCGCCACGCCAGCTCTCGCGCAGCAGCTTTGCGAGCAACCTGAGCTGACCATCGAGCACACCCCGAACGCCGCCGACCAGGCCCTGCTGCTGGCCCTGGTCAACGACGGCCACCTGTTGTTGCGCAAGGCGCGCCGTCACCGATGAAGCTGCAGAATTTCCATGTCGAGATCGCCGACTGGTCACGCGACGACCAGCGCGCGGCGCTGCTCGACGTGCGCGACAAAGTATTCATCCAGGAGCAGGGCGTGCCTGAGCAGCGCGAGCACGATGGCCTGGATGTCGATTGCTGGCATGTGCTGGCGCGCGACGAATCCAGCCAGCCGATCGGTTGCGGCCGGCTCACCCCGGCGCACAAGATCGGCCGTATGGCGGTGTTGCCGGACTGGCGCGGCCACGGCGTGGGCACGGCCTTGCTGCGCGAACTGACCAGCCGCGCCCGTACGCAGGGCTGGCCAGCGGTGGAATTGGCTGCACAGGTCAGTGCAATCGGCTTCTACGAACGCGCTGGTTTCGTGGCGCATGGTGAAGAATTCGAGGATGCGGGGCTGGCGCATCGGGCGATGCAGTTGGTGTTTACCGAAGCGAACGGGAGGCCACAGTCGCCACGGCGTGACAACGGGTTGCTGCCCGCACGCACAGGCAGCGAAGTCGCGACGTCGCGGTTGCAGTTGCTGCGCGACGCGCGCCATCGACTGGCGATCCGGTTGCCGCTGCTGAGCAACGAGAGTTACGCCAGCACCGAGGAACTGGATGAATTGCGACGCGTGGCCACGTCCGGCCGCAACGCGCTGATCCGGATCCTGCTGCACGATCCCGCGTCCGCGTTGCGCGACGATCACCGCCTGATCTCCCTGGCGCAACGCCTGTCCAGCGCGTTCCAGATCCGCGTGCCGGTGGATGAGGTTGACCTCGTCTGGTGCTCTGCCTGCCTGCTCAACGATGTCGGAGGCTATCTGTTTCTGCCCCTGGCGGAGCGCCCGCAGGGACGGGCCGCCCGCAGTGACCGCGCCAGCGCTGCTCCGCTGCGGCAACATTTCGACGAAGTGTGGGATCGATCGGAACGCGCCAGCGTACTGCAAACCCTGGACATCTGAGCGCCCGCAAGGGCTCCGAGCCGAAGGTGTGCGCTCCGCGTCAGCTTCCGCATCCATGCGAAAATGAAGCTCCGCAGATTTGCCGTGGATGGGTCACGGGTTGCCGCTCGGCGGTAGGCAAAGGGTATAATTCAGCGGATTACCCTCAGTCATCGGTATGAGCAGCCGCGCGGGCTTGAAAACCGGCTGAGAAGTCGCGACGTTCTTGCTCACACGGATGGCTGCAAGCCCCCTTCCCTGCTGGTGGTGACGTGAGTACAAACTTGATCCGCGAGTTTTCCGAATCTTCCCAACTCGCTGGCGGCAACGCCGATTACGTGGAATCGCTGTACGATGCCTGGCTGACCGACGCGTCGGCCGTGGCGGCTGAATGGGCGAGTTATTTCGAGACGTTCAAGGGACGCGAATCGGGCGATGTCCCGCATGGCGCCGCCATCGCGCGGATCGAGGCGGCGCAGAAACGTCGCCACGACGGGGCCGCCGCCGTCCCGGTAAGCAATGAGTACGCACGCAAGCAGGCTGGCGTGCTGCGCCTGCTGACCGCCTACCGCTCGCGCGGCCACCTCGCCGCCAACCTCGACCCGCTCGGCCTCGTCGAGAAGATGCCGGCACCGGATCTGGGCTTGCCGTTCCATGGCCTGAGCGACGCCGATCTGGACACCGAGTTCGACACCGGCAACTACGCCGGCGGCGGCAACCGCCTGAAGCTGCGCGACCTGCTGGACCGGTTGCAGAAAACTTACGTCAGCACGATTGGCGCCGAGTTCATGCACATCAGCAACCACGAACAACGCAACTGGATTTACAGCAGGCTCGAACGACAAGCCGGCGAAGCCGGCCTGGACAAAGCCGGCAAACAGCACGTGCTGGACGGCCTGACCGCCGCCGAAGGCCTGGAGCGTTACCTGCACACGAAGTATGTCGGCCAGAAGCGCTTTTCACTGGAAGGCGGTGACAGCCTGATCCCGCTGATCGACGACGTGGTGCGTGCGGCCGGCGACAACGGCGTCAAGGAACTGGTCATCGGCATGGCCCACCGCGGTCGCCTCAATATGCTGGTCAACATCCTGGGCAAGCCGCCAAGGAGCCTGTTCGACGAATTCGAGGGCAAGTTCGACAACGCCGACGATGCGGCCTATTCCGGCGACGTGAAGTACCACATGGGCTTTTCCGCTGACGTCAAGACGCCCAACGGTGGCGTGCACGTGGCACTGGCGTTCAACCCCTCGCATCTGGAGGTCGTCAACCCGGTCGTCTGCGGCTCGGTGCGCGCGCGTCAGACCCGCCGCCGCGACACCGTGCGCACGCAATCCATGGCGGTGCTGATCCATGGCGACGCCGCGTTTTCCGGCCAGGGCGTGAACATGGAGTTGTTCAACATGTCGCAGGCTCGGGGCTTCAAGATCGGCGGCAGTTTGCACGTGGTGATCAACAACCAGGTCGGCTTCACCATCTCCAACCCGCAGGACGCGCGCTCCACCATGTACTGCACCGACCTGGCCAAGATGGTCAACGCGCCGGTACTGCACGTGAATGGCGACGATCCGGAGGCGGTCATCCTGGTGACCCGGCTCGCCTACGATTTCCGCAAGCAGTTCCGCCGCGACGTGGTGATCGATCTGGTCTGCTACCGCCGCCTCGGCCACAACGAGGCTGACGAGCCCGCGGCCACCCAGCCGGTGATGTACCAGATCATCCGCAAGCGCCCGACTGCGCGCGACTTGTACCAGCAGGAGTTGGTGAAGCAGGGTGTGCTGGCCGACGGCGACGCAAAGAAGCAGTTCGATGCCTATCGCGAGCGGCTGGAGGCCGGCGAGCCGATGACCACGCTGGATCCATCGCCTCCCCGCGACGGCCATGTGGACTGGGACCGATTCCTCGGCGGCAAGCTGTCGACGCCCGTCGATACCACGGTGCCGAAAAAGAAACTGCTGGAGCTGGCCAACAAGATCCTCAGCGTGCCGGCTGATATCACGCTGCACCCGCGTGTGGCCAAGATCTACGAAAGTCGCCGCACCATGGCGGCCGGTGAGCATCCGGCCGACTGGGGGTTCGCCGAGAACCTGGCCTACGCTACCTTGATCGACGCCGGCCACGACATGCGCCTGGTCGGCCAGGACACCGCCCGCGGCACCTTCTTCCACCGCCACGCCGTGCTGCACGATCAGCGGAGCGGTCGTACCTACATGCCGCTGGCCACGCTGCGCGCCGGGGCTGACGTCGAAGTGATCGACTCGTTGCTCAGCGAACTGGCCGTGATGGCCTTCGAGTACGGCTACTCCACCACCGACCCCAACACGCTCACCATCTGGGAAGCCCAGTTCGGCGATTTCGCCAACAGCTCGCAGGTGGTGATCGATCAGTTCATCAGTTCCGGCGAGGCGAAGTGGAACCGGCTGTGCGGCCTGGTGCTGCTGCTGCCGCATGGTTACGAAGGCCAGGGGCCGGAGCACTCCTCCGCGCGCCTCGAGCGCTTCCTGCAGCTGTGCGCAATGGACAACATGCAGGTTTGTGTGCCGACCACACCGGCGCAGGATTTCCACATGATTCGCCGACAGATGCTGCACAACGTGCGCAAGCCGCTGATCGTGATGACGCCGAAATCGCTGCTGCGCCACAAGCTGGCTGTGTCGTCGCTGGACGAGCTCGCCAGCGGCAGCTTCCAGCTGGTGATCGGCGAGCATCGCAAGCTGGCGGCGAAGAAGGTCAAGCGCGTGGTGCTGTGCTCGGGCAAGGTTTACTACGACTTGCTGGAAGACGCCGAAAAGCGCGACTTGAAGGATGTGGCGATCATTCGCGTCGAGCAGCTATACCCGTTCCCGCGCCCCGAAGTCACCGCCGAACTGGACAAGTACCCTTCCGCGAAGGAAGTGATCTGGTGCCAGGAAGAGCCGATGAATCAGGGCGCCTGGTTCCAGATCCGCCACCACCTGCAGGCGTGCGCCGGCACGAGTCACAGCCTGTCATACGCGGGCCGCGCGCGTTCGCCGGCACCGGCGGCCGGCCACCACAACACCCACGTCGCCGAACAGGTCGCACTGGTCGAACAGGCGCTGGTCGGGTCGATCGGTGCAGATCATTCCACCGAGTAAGCTCCCTCGCACCGCGTGGCCAGGAAGGCCACATCGTTGATTTTCGCGTTCATGCGCGAGCACACAAACCCCAAGGGTCGTCATGTCTATCGAACTCAAAGTCCCCGTCCTGCCTGAATCCGTCTCCGACGCCACCATTGCCAGTTGGCACAAGAAAGCCGGCGACGCGGTCGCGCGCGACGAGAACCTGGTCGATCTGGAAACGGACAAGGTGGTGCTCGAGGTCCCCTCGCCCGTCGACGGCGTATTGAAGGAAATCAAGCACCAGGTCGGCGATACGGTGAACAGCGAACAGATCATCGCGATCATCGAGGAAGGCGCCGCAGCTCCCGCGCCGGAGCCACCTGCGAAGGACGAACCCAAGACCGCCGCCGCTGCACCGGCCCCTGCCAGGGACGAGTCGGACAAGAGTGAAACGAGCCAGGGCGAGGCTTCAAAGGCTTCGTCCAAGCACACCGACAATCTCTCGCCGGCCGGCCGCCGCATCGCGACCGAGGAGAACATCGACCCATCCAAGGTCACCGGTACCGGCCGCGGTGGTCGCGTCACCAAGGAAGATCTGGTCAATTACGACAAGGACGGCGGCGCTGCGCCGGCCGCGGCACCGGCGGCAGCACCGGCGGCGAAGCCCACGCCCGGTTCACGCCCGGAAGAGCGCGTGCCGATGACCCGCATGCGCGCACGCATTGCCGAGCGCCTGATGCAGTCGAAGAATTCGATTGCCATGCTCACCTCGTTCAACGAAGTGAACCTGGCCGAAGTGGTGAAGATGCGCAAGGCGCTCGGCGAGGCGTTCCAGAAGGAGCACGGCATCAAGCTCGGTTTCATGAGCTTCTTCGTCAAGGCTGCCGCCGAAGCGCTCAAGCGCTATCCGTACGTCAACGCCTCGGTCGACGGCAACGACGTGATCTACCACGC
>CAJDVU010000037.1_pt1 | contig 26053 bp, 24 predicted proteins | sample 7391431 | NCBI WGS metagenome assembly CAJDVU01 (sample SAMEA7055700, study PRJEB34461) | soil metagenome | biome: terrestrial ecosystem; feature: Peninsula; material: soil | place: Antarctica | collected 2016
ACGAGATGTGCGAGTGACTTGTCTACATGTTCGGCGTTGATCAAGTACTTTTCGCCGGATTTGTCTGCAGCTTCGAACGAGATTGTTTCCAGCACGCGCTCCACCACGGTGTGCAGGCGGCGCGCGCCGATGTTTTCGGTGCGCTCATTGACCTGGAACGCCAGCTCGGCGAGCCGGTCGATGCCGTCGTCGGTGAATTCGATGGTGACGCCCTCGGTGCCGAGCAGGGCCACGTATTGTTTGGTCAGCGCGTTGTGCGGCTCGCGCAGGATCCGCTTGAAGTCGTCCACCGAGAGCGCGAACAGCTCGACCCGGATCGGCAAGCGGCCCTGCAGTTCGGGGATCAGGTCCGACGGCTTGGCCAGCGAGAACGCACCCGAGGCGATGAACAACATGTGGTCGGTCTTGATCGGACCGTACTTGGTCGACACGGTGGAGCCTTCCACCAACGGCAACAGATCGCGCTGCACCCCCTCGCGACTGACTCCGGCATGACCGTGGTCGCTGCGCTGGGCCACCTTGTCGATCTCGTCGATGAAGACGATGCCGTTCTGCTCGGCGTTCTCCATCGCCTGCGCGCGGATCTCCTCGTCGTTGAGCAACTTGCCGGCCTCCTCGTCAATCAGCAGCGGGCGCGCCGCCTTGATCGCCAGCTTGCGGGTCTGGGTCTTGCCGCCGCCGAGGTTCTGGAACATCTGGCGCAACTGGGCGCCCATCTCCTCCATGCCGGGCGGCGACATGATCTCCACCCCCACGTTCGTGGTCAGGTTCAGCTCGATCTCGCGCTCGTCCAGCGCGCCCTCGCGCAGCTGCTTGCGCAGCTTCTGGCGGGTGTCGCCGTCGGTGGCCGGGGCCGACTGCGCGTCGCGGCTCCAATCGTTCGGTTCGGTGTGCCGGTGCGGCAGCAGCGCGTCGAGAATGCGGTCCTCGGCGCGGTCCTCGGCCTGCGTGTGCACGCGCTTGACCGCCCGCTCGCGGGTCATTTTGTAGGCGCCATCGGCGAGGTCGCGGATGATCGACTCGACATCCTTGCCGACATAGCCGACCTCGGTGAACTTGGTCGCCTCCACTTTCACGAACGGCGCGTTGGCCAGCGTCGCCAGCCGCCGCGCGATCTCGGTCTTGCCCACGCCGGTGGGGCCGATCATCAGGATGTTCTTCGGCGTGATCTCGTTGCGCATCTCCGGCGAGAGCTGCATGCGCCGCCAGCGGCTGCGCAAGGCCACCGCCACCGCACGCTTGGCGTCGTGCTGGCCAATGATGTAGCGGTCGAGTTCGGTGACGATCTCGCGGGGGGTGAGTTCGGACATGGCGCTAGGCTTCTTTGGAAGGCGGGAAAGGAGAACGGGGAACGGGGAACGGGGAACGGGGAACGGGGAACGGGGAACGCGAGGTTGCTGGGAGCGTGACGTGTAGTCCCACGGAAGCTGGGTGTAGTCAGGGCGAAGGATCAACGGTCGCGGGAGACGTGATGTTCCCCGTTCCCTGTTCCCCGTTCCCCGCTCTCCTCACAACTCCTCAATCGATACGTTGTGATTGGTATAAATACAGATATCGCCGGCAATCTGCAGCGCCTTCTCGACGATGACGCGGGCGCCCATGTCGGTGTTCTCCAGCAGCGCCCTGGCGGCGGACTGCGCGAACGGGCCGCCGGAGCCGATCGCGATCAGGCCATGCTCGGGCTCCACCACGTCGCCGTTGCCGGAGATCAACAGCGAGACCTCCTTGTCGGCCACCGCCAGCATCGCCTCGAGCTTGCCGAAGCGGCGATCGGTGCGCCATTCCTTGGCCATTTCCACCGCGGCGCGAGTGAGGTTGTTGTTGTGCTTCTCGAGCTTCTGCTCGAACAGTTCAAACAGCGTGAAGGCATCGGCGGTCGCACCGGCAAAACCGGCGACCACGTCGCTGGCCTTGCCCAGCCGGCGCACCTTGCGGGCATTGCCCTTCATGATCGTGTTGCCGAGCGTGACCTGCCCGTCGCTGCCAATCACCACGTGGCCGTCGCGGCGCACGCAGACGATGGTGGTGGCGTGAAACGATTCCATACAAAGCTCCGTGTTGAGCGAACGAGATGGGGATGGATGGCGGAGGCTTCAATGCGGAGCGAACCCGCCCGGCCCGCCCGCCTTCTCTGCTGGGGAGAGGACTGAGGTGAGGGGCGGGTGCTCGCGGGGAGTCGCTATCGGAGCGTGCCTCGAGCTGACCACGGTGCAAGATTGTTCCCCTCACCGCGACCCTCTCCCCAAGGGCAGAGGGAGCGAACGCGAACGGCGCGTTGCTCCATTGAAGCGCCCTCACCTCCAGCTCTCTCCCCGGGGTGAGGAGCATCGGCGCCGCTCGCCGCTGAGGCTGCTTACGGCTTGCTGCGCTTGGCCCGCGGATGCGCCGCGTCATACACCTTGGCCAGGTGCTGGAAGTCCAGGTGGGTATAGATCTGCGTGGTGGCGATGTCGGCGTGGCCGAGCAATTCCTGCACCGCGCGCAGGTCGCCGGAGGATTCCAGCATGTGGCTGGCGAAGGTGTGGCGCAGCAGGTGCGGGTGGATGTGCTTGGCGATGCCTTGCTGCAGCGCCAGCGTGTTCATGCGCAGCTGGATCGTGCGCGGGTGGATCGGCACGCCGCCGCGGCCGCGGAACACCGGGCTTTCGGCCATCATGCCTTCCGCGGCGCCCAGCGCGCCCAGTGCGGCTACCGCATACCGGCCGACCGGCACGATGCGGGTCTTGCCGCCCTTGCCCAGCACGCGCACCTCGCCTTCGGCCAGATTCAGGTCGAGCCAGCGCAGGCCGACCAGCTCGGACAGGCGCAGGCCACTGGAATAGAACAGCTCCAGCATGGCGCGGTCGCGCACCGCCAGCTTGCCGCCGCTGTCACTCTCGACCAGCGCGCCGGCTTCATCGACGTCGAGCACCTGCGGCAGCTTGCGGCGCACCTTCGGCCCGCGCACGCCCAGCAACGGGTCATGCATGAGCAGGCCTTCGCGGTTGAGCTGGCGGAACAGGCTGCGGCAGGACGACAGCAAGCGCTGCAGGCTCTTCGGCGCCAGGCCGGCACGGTGTTCGGTGGCGATGAACCCGCGCATCCGGTTCGCGTCGAGGGCCGCGAACGCGGCCAGCCGCTCGGAGTCCATGAAGCGCAGCAATTTCGCCAGGTCACGGCGGTAGCCGGCGACCGTGTGCGGCGAGGCATGACGTTCGCCGGCGAGGCGGCCCAGCCAGGTCGCGACCTGGCCGGCCGGGGTCATGGCCGGCTCAGGAAACATCCCGTGAGCGCGCCAGCGCGGCCGTGATGGTCGCGGAAATCATCTTCAGGAACAGCGTGCCCATGCCCGGCTGGAAGCGGTCCGGGTCGGTGCTGCCGATCGCCAGGATGCCCGCGTCGTCCAGTTGCATCATCGCCACGGAGTGGACCTCGCTGGCGCTAGCGCCGAACAGCCGTTCGCTGAGCCTGGCGATCACGGTACGCAGCGTCACTTCCATCGTGCTCGCGCGCAGCAGCGCCACGGTCAGCGCATGCACGCGCTCCATCAGCTGTTCATTTGCGGCGGCAATGGCGACCAACTCGGCCAATCGACGCTCCAGCTCGGCGTTCTTGTCACGCAGGCTTTGCATCTGATAGACCGCCAGCGACGCGACCGCACCGCCCTGGGCATGCGCTGGCGCCGGCATGGTCAGCCTGGCCGCCAGCTCGGGGTACTCGCTGAGAAACTCCGGGTGGCGCTTCAAGTAGGCGGCGACCACACGGGCCTGGGTAGCATCGTCGAGCAGCGTTGCAGTCATGCGTAAGGGTCCTCGAAACCATGACGGGGCGAGCGGGCGGGCATGCCTGCTTGTTGCAGTGTGCGATGGACGGGCGTGCGCTTCAACCGCGCGTGGGTTGTCCGCTGGTCGGGAGCGGCCAATCGCCCTCGAAAACAAACGCCGCCGGCCCGGTCATCCACAACGTGTGGCCCGGTCCGGCCCAGTCGATCGCCAAGGTTCCGCCCGGCAGTTCAACCGACACGCGGTTGTCGACCTCGCCACGCCGGCGCAGGACCGCCATGGCGGCGCAGGCGCCGGTACCGCAGGCCAGCGTCCAGCCCGCGCCGCGTTCGTGCACGCGCAGACGCAGGTGGCCGCGATCGCGCTGCTGCACGAAGCCGGCGTTGCACTGGGCGGGAAAACGTTCGTGCGACGACAGCAGCGGACCCAGCTGCTGCAACTGCGGGTCGGTCAGGTCCGGCACCATCAGCACGGCATGCGGGTTGCCCATCGACACCGCGCCGATCCGGACGCGCGCGTCGTGCACCGAAATCTCGTAGTCCTGCGCCAGCGCCGGCGCCACGAATGGAATGCGCGATGGCTCGAACACCGGCTCGCCCATGCCCACGGTCACTTTGTCGGCAGCCAGCAAGCGTACCGTCACCGGACCGGATGGACTCTCGATCCGCACGTCCTCGCCCAACGCCAGCGCACCGGCCCGGTGCAGCCACGCCGCGACGCACCGCACGCCATTGCCGCACTGGCCGGAGGACGAACCGTCGGCGTTCCAGATCCCGTAGTAGAACGCGCACGAGGAATCGCGCGCGCGCTCCACGCTCAACAGTTGGTCAAAGCCCACCCCGGTATGGCGGTCGGCCAGCGCACGGATTTGTGCGCCATCCAGCGCAAACTCCCGCTGCCGGCAATCCAGCACGACGAAGTCGTTGCCGCTGCCATGCATCTTGGAAAAACGCAGGTGCGTGGTGCCCATGCTCAGTGATGGCCAGCGGCGGGCATCGCGCTGCGCGCGGTCGCCGGTACCGCGGGAGCCGGGGCCGGAATGCTGGCGGCGGGTGCCGGCCGCGGTGGCGGCAACACCAGCGGGCCCTTGTTGCCGCAGCCGGCAAGCAGGGCGGCGACGAAGGAGAGCGGCAGCAGCAACAGGGATCGACGCATGGCAGGGGTTCCTCTGGAAGGCCGCAGTATAGCCACGCGGCCAGTCGCGCCCTGGTCGGATCGCGAATGAATCCGACGGGGCCACCTCGCTTTCCACCGACTCCAGGCCGATGGACCCCTCATTGGCGCCGAGGCTTCGGGGCTTGGCGTGCGCACGATCGAATACTTGGCGCGTCCACCCGGATCTGACAGTCTGCCAGACACCGGCGCCCGTTATGATGGCGTCGCGGGTCGCTCACCGCGGCGACGAGGAATTTGTGATGGACTGGAGCGCCCTGCTGCGCTTGCCGATGACCGTGCTGCTGATCCTGGCGGCGGTTTTCATGCTGTTCACCCTGGTCCAGCTGGTGGTGTTGCGCCGCCATCTGCGCGCGCACCGGCGCGTCGCCGCCAGTTGGCGCGCGTTGTTGTGTCTGGTGTGTTTCGCGCTGGCGCTGCTGCTGGCCGGCACCGGCGCAGCCTTGCGCGGCTATCGCCTGCTCGGCGAGGAAGCGCCGGTGGTCGATATCGATGCGCATATCCTCTCACCGCAGCGGTGGGCGCTCAGCCTGACCTGGCCCGACGGCAGCACGCGCGAGGTGCAACTGGCCGGTGACGACTGGCGCGTCGAGGCGATCGTGCTGAAATGGAAACTGCCCGCCCTGCTGGCCGGGGTGCCGCCGCTGTACCGGCTCGATCGCCTGTCCGGGCGCTACGACGATCCGGCGCAGGAAATGAGCGCGCCGCGTACCGTGATCAACTTCGACGACGCGGGTTCGTTCGACCTGGTCAAACTCAGCCGCAAATACCCGCAGTGGTTGCCCGAAGTCGACACGGTCTATGGCAGCGGTGCGTTCCTGCCGCTGGTCGACGGGGGCCATTACACGGTGAGCCTGATGCGTACCGGCGCACTGGTGGCACGGGCCGATCCGGGAACCGCGCAGCTGATCAGCCACCCGTTGGGGGGCTGAGCGACGGGCGGCTGAGCGGCATTCACGCGGGCGGCATGCGCAACCACGGCGACGGGGCACGCTCGACGAACTCGCGGCGCACCGCGGCAAACAATTCGCGCTGGCCGCCGAACGGCAACCGGGCGATGGCTGCATCGAACGCCAACCATGCAAATTGGCGATGTTCTTCGTTCAGCACCACAGCAGCATCGTCGGCAACCAGCGCCACGAACGATGGCACCAGCTGGATGCAGTCCTCACCCGCGTCATAGAACTGCTCGCAGCGGTCGGCGGAGTACAGCGCCAGCGGCGCCAGCGACGTTTCCTCGGCCAGTTCGCGCCGCGCGCATTGCCAGCCGGTTTCGCCCGGTTCCAGATGTCCGGCCACGTAACTCCAGACACCTTCCAGGTACGGGCCGGCTCGTTGCGCCAGCAGGACCCGAGCGGCCGCCGCCGTGCCGCGCACGACCACGACCGAGACCATGGTGCAGCGAACCGGCAGTTCGCTCATGGCCCGACCTTTGCGCCGAGGCGCCCGCGCAAGGAGTGATGCGAGTTCACCATGACGGCATCGCCGGATCGTGGCGCAGCCGTTCCCATTCGAGCTGCAGCCATGGCGTGAAGCGCTCCGGGTGAGTGGTGATCTCGTGGTCCAGCTCGGCCGGTGTGACGAAGCGCCAGGCTTCGATCTCGGTGGCGTTCGCGCGCACCGGCTCGGTGCAGGTGCCGCTGTAGACCCAGCACAGTTCGTGTTCGGCGCCGAGCCCGCGGTAATCGGCGTGGTACTCGAATTTGAACAGGAAGCGCAGCGGGCAGCGCATGCCCAGCTCCTGGTGCAGGCGTCGTTCCGTAGCCAGCTCCATGCTCTCGCCCTGGCGCGGATGGCTGCAGCAACTGTTGGCCCAGTAACCAGGCCACAGCCGCTTGCCGCGGCTGCGTTGCTGCAGCAGGAGCTCGCCGTGCTGGTTGAAGATGAACAGCGAAAAGGCGCGATGACGCTGGCCGCTGCCGTCATGGCAGGCCGCCTTGCTGGCCTGCCCGACGGGGCGGTCGTCGGCGTCGACCAGGATCAGCTGTTCGGCGTCGCACGAGACCGTGGCGTGGGTTTGCAGCACATCAGCCAAAGGACACCTCCAGCGCCTGATAGCCGGCGTCGTGCATCGCCTGGACCACCCGCGCGCCGCCATCGGGGCACAGCGCGATCACCGCGCCGCCGCCACCACCACCGGTCAGCTTGGCGCCGCTGGCGCCGTGCTCGCGTGCCAGCTGCACCAGTTCCTCGATCTCGCGGCTGGAGACTTGCAGCGCGTTCAACTGGCCCTGGCAGATATTCATCAATTCGCCCAGTTCACCCAGGTCCTGGGCTTCCAGGGCGTCGAGCGCGTGGCGGGTCAACACGTCGATTTCATCAAAGATGCGCTCATAGCGTGCTGGATGCTGCAGCCATGCCTGGCGCACGCGCGCCACCATCCCGGCGGTCAGGCTCTCGCTGCCGCTCAGACCGATCACCAGTGGCAGCGGCTGCTTCAGCGCGAGCTGGCGAATCTGGGCCGGCTCGCCGCGCTGGTACAACAGGGCGTTGCCGTAGGTGGCGACCGTGTTGTCGATCCCCGAAGGCGTGCCATGGGCGATTTTCTCGCACTCGAACGCCAACGCGCAGACGGCGTCGTCGTCCAGGCCCAGCGCACAGTGCCGATCGAGTGCCCGGATCACCGCCACCGCCAGCGCCGCCGAGCCGCCCAGACCCATCGCCCGCGGCATCTCCGGCGCCACCTGGATGCGCAGGGAACGTTGGCCCAGATCGAGTCTTTCCAGCAGCAGCGTCAGCGATTGCACGAACGAGCCGGGACGCACCAACGGCGAGGGCAGGCGTTGCTCGACGCCCCAGCGCGGGATCAGCAGCGTGGTGCCGCCGGCGGCGTCCTCGACGCGTGCGCGGATGGCCAGCGGCAGCGGTGCGGCGATCGCGTGACGGCCGTATACCACCGCGTGCTCGCCGAGCAGGATCACCTTGCCGTGACCGGCCGCCCAGCCCTCGGTATTGGCCGATGGATTGCGGCGGGCCAGTTGACCGGGCGCCGCGTGGCCGCGCAGCTCGGCCACGATCAGTTGTGCCTTCCAGATCTTGATCTCGCCGTCGGTAAGCAGGCGCTCCACCACGCGATCGAAAATCTCCGGCGTGGCGCCGGCCGCTATCGCCACGCTGCGCGCGTGCAAGGTCATGTGGCCTTGCTGGATGCCCACGGTGACCAACGCGCGCAACGCGGAAAAGTTCTGCGCCAGGCCGACCGCCGCCATCACCTGGGCCAGCTCGCGCGCATTCGGCGAACCGAGCAGACGGTGGTTGATCGCCACCATCGGGTTCGCCTGCAGCGAGCCGCCCACGGTGCCGACCTTGAGCGGCAACTCGATGCTGCCGACCAGATCACCCTGCGCGTTGCGTGACCAGCGGGTCAGCGCGCAGTAACCCTGGCCACGGGCGGCATACGCATGCACGGCCGCCTCCAGTGCGCGCCAGTCGTTGCCGGTGGCCAGCGCCACCGCGTCGACTCCGTTCATGATCCCCTTGTTGTGGGTCGCGGCACGGTACGGGTCGACCAGCGCCAGATCGTTGGCCAGGATGATCCCGTCGCGCACTTGCTCGCCGTCGTGGCCCTTGCCGGCCAGCGCATGCACCGGGATCACCGCGCTGGCGCGCACCAGCGCCCGGTCGGTCAGGTTGGACAGGATGCGCAGGCAGACCTTGCCGCCGGTGATCGCCTCCACCAGCGGCGCCACGCCTTCGCACATCGTGTTGACCAGGTTGGCGCCCATCGCATCGCAGGTGTCAACCAGCAAATGCAGCACCACCATGTCGCGGCCGCCGTCCGGCGCGGCATGGATCAGCACCTCGATGTCCGCGACGCCGCCGCCACGCGCGACCATGTTCGGGTGCAGGCTGTTGGCCAGGTTGATGATCTCGTCACGGCGCTGCAGCAGCGCCGTGCGTGCCTTGCCCGAGTGCGTCACGCCGACCACCTGGACCTGGCCGATCAGCAGTGACCGGCTGCTCTCGGTGGTGAAACCGCCGCTGCCGCGCACCAGCTTCGCCGCCGCGCTCAGCGCGGCCACGATCGACGGCTCCTCGACCACCAGCGGCACCACGTAGTCCCTGCCGTTGATCAGGAAGTTCAAGGCCAGCCCCACCGGCAGCCCCATCACGCCGATGACGTTTTCGATCATCTTGTCCGCCTGCGCCAGCTCCAGCTGCTGCGCGCCGCTGGTCAGCGTGCGCTGGTCTGCCTGCGACAGCAGACCGCGACTGCGCAACAGCTGCAGACGTTCGGTCACCGACAATCGATGGAAGCCAGGCATGCGCGCCGGCTGGCCGGGTGGCTTCGCTGCGGGCTTGAGCACGGTGCCGTCGGCTTGCGGTGACGCAGGCGAATCTGCCTGCTCGTTCTCGTGTAACTGGTCCACGGGTGCTCCTTTTAGGTGTTTGACAATTCAGTGCACGTGCACGCCGGCTATCGACGGCTGCAGGTTGAGTAACGTGAATCCGGATGGGGTGGCGGCTTGGCGGAAGGCGTGCAGCCGGTCGGCGTCGGTGGCCAACGCGATGCCGACATCGCCGCCACCCGCCCCGCAGCTCTTGTAGGTCACGCCATGACGTGCCGCCAGCGCACCGAGAGCGCGGTGCTCGGCGCTGATGATATCCAATCCGCTGGAGCTGCCCAAGCAATCCAGCGCCAGCGCGTACGCCGCCACGGCCTCGAGCAGTGTCGCCGCATCAGCGGCGCCGGCGGCGGCGGTCGCCGCATCGCCGAGGTCGTGCATCACCGCCGCGTAGCGCGCCGGCGCGCTGGTGCGCCAGGCCGCCAGCCTGTCCAGGTAGGCGCGGGTCGATGCCGACTTGCCGGACCACACGCAACACCATTCCAGCCCGGCCGGCCAGATCGCTGGCGTGACCTGCGGCTGTCCGTCGTGCAGGCGATAGGCCAACAGGCCGCCGAGCAAGCTGGCGGCGACGTCCAGTCCGCTGCCGCGGCCGCCCTGTGCCCTCCGGTGCGCCGCGATCAAGGTGTCGATGGTGGGCGGATCACGCCGGTCCAGCGCACAGACCGCGCTGGCCAGCGCCACGGTCAGCGCCGCGCTGGAGCCCAATCCCAATTTGGCGTGTCCGTCGGCGGCGGTGTAGAACGCGCGGGTGTCCAGACCGGCCCGAAAAGGTGTGGGCGGGCCATCCGTGGCGAGCGTTTCCAGCACGGCACTGACCAGCGCCAGCTGGCTGCTGGCGGAGGCACCCAGCGTGGGCCAGGACATCCGTCCGGCGGTGTCCAGGTGACCGCGCGCGGCCCGGATGCCGAGGCCCGGCGCCGTGATTTCGTAACCATCGCCGGCGTCTTCCAGCGCCACGCGCGCCTCGCGGTCGATCGCCAGCACCAGTGCGGGCGCGCCCTCCAGCACCGCGTATTCGCCGGTGATCACCAGCTTGCCCGGTGCGGTAGCGACGGCGCGCATCAAATCGTCTCGCCGTCGTCGATCAGCTGTGCGCCGTCGCCCAAGCCGCTAGTCAACACCTGCTCGACACCGGGAATGTCGGCCAGCGCGGCCGCCACCGTGGTGAGCGCGCCCGGGGCACAAACGGCTTTTACCTGGGCGCCCGCGTCGATCGTGAAGAACACCGCCACGCCATCGCGCTCGCGCAAGGCGCGAATACGCTGCAGGCAATCCACGGTGGCGCCGCTCCAATACAGCAACGGTGGCTGGCTGGCCTGCATCACCGCGTGCATCTTCAGGCAATTGTGTTCGCTCACTGCCGCCAGGGCCGCGAAATCGCGCGTCTGCACCGCCTCGCGCGCCGTCGCCAGATCCGTTGCGGCCGTGCTCATCCATGCCGGATAAAATGGTGAAGTCTGCCGACTGCTTTCCATGCCCGCGCTCGAGCCGACGCTCTTGCGGCGCTGCGAGGTGATGGCGACCGCCACTTCCAGCGGCCAGGCGACAGCGTCGAGCACAGGTTCGGCAAAGGCGTCCCCGCCATCCGCGCGCTGGCCGGCTGCCAGGCTGACAAACCCGCCGAACAGCGAGCGTGCTGCCGACCCCGAGCCTTGCCGGGCCAGCATGGACAGTGCCCGGCGGTCCAGCGCGAGGCCCAGCGCGGCGTCGGCTGCCACCACCAGCGCGGCGAAGCCGGACGCGGAGGAGGCCAAACCCGCAGCGGTGGGGAAATTGTTTCGAGTGTCAATGCGGGCGCACGTCGTGATGCCGGCGCGGCGACGCAGCAGGTCCAGGCAGGCACTGACCCGGCCCAGCGTCGCGGGATCCCCGGCGCCATTCAGGCGCAGCTCGTCGTGCCGCAAGGATTCATCAAACGCGACCCGGGTGCGCGTCCACAACGCGGCGAGCGTGATCGACAACGATCCGGTGGCCGGCAGGTTCAACCGCGGGTCGCGTTTGCCCCAGTACTTGATCAGTGCAATGTTCGGTTGTGCTTGCGCGGTGGCGGCCATCAGGATTCCGGTGCGGGAGCGGCCACGCCGCCGGCACCGGACGCGTAAATGCGTCTGGCACCGGTCAACGGCGGCTGCATGCCGGTACGCCGTGGCGCGCTCGGGCGCACCGGCGTGACGTCACTCCGGCCTCGGCCAGCCGCGACGCCAACATTCCGCCTATTGTGCCTGTGACGAAGTCGACGCAGGATGACGCACCTCACCGGCGTGCAGACGCTCCGTCGCCCGCCGGGCGTCGCGGCGTGGATCAATCAAGTTTTCGCTCATACCGCCATGCATCGGCACCGTCCTCGTAGAAGTGCCGGTAGCTGCCGATCCGCCGGTAGCCGAGCCGCTCATACAGGCTGATCGCCGCGCCATTGTCGGTGCGCACCTCCAGTCGCAGTGCGCGGCAGCCGCGCCGCCGCGCCGCGCCGACAGCAGCCTCCAGCAAGGCGGCGCCGACGCCCTGACCGCGCGCCTCGGGCCGTGTCGCCAGCGAGTACACCCGGGCCACGGCGGTCCGTTTGCGAAAGAACACCACCACGCTGCCAAAAAAAGTGTGGTGGCCAGCACTGGCCAGCAGAATCTGGGCGGAATCGCTGTCGAGATGACGGCGATATTGCGCGCGGCTCAGGCGGTCCCCGTCGAACGCACATTGTTCCAGAGCCACCAGATCGTCGAGATCGGACATGTCCGCACGACGGACGCGCGCGGAGAGGGTGGCTGGCGGTGGTGGCATGGGGCGTCGGGCTTTCGGAGGAGGAGTCGCGGGGACTGTAGCAGGCAGCCCGTCATGGTAGCGCGGCGTTGGCTGGTTCTTCGGTACCATCCCTTGTGTCGGCGCGTCGCTGTGCCAGACTTCGTGTTTCGCAAGCCGCCAGCCCTTCGCTGCGCGGCTTCCATCCAGCTTGTGAGGTGCCATGACCCGTCTGGTCGTCGTTGTCGAAAAAGCCTCCGACTGGAGCTCGTACTACCCCTCCGTCGACGTGATGAGTGCGATGGATTATCTGCGCTCGCCGGCGACGGTCGAGAATGAGCGCACGCACGTCATCAATCTCTGTCGCAGCTACAAATACCTGGGTACGGGCTACTACGTCTCGCTGCTGGCGGAGGCGCGCGGGCATCGCGTGATGCCGTCGGTGCGCACCGTGAACGACCTGCGCCGACGCTCGCTGTATGGTCTGGATATCGAGAATCTCAACGCCGAGCTGACCCACTTCCTGCCCGCCGGCGGCCGCGATACCACGGATTTCGGCATCCTGGTCTACTTCGGCGTGACCGCGTACCCGGCGCTGCAGGACCTCTCCCATGAAGTGTTCGAGATGTTCCCGTGCCCGCTGCTGCGGATCGAGTTCGAGCGTGATCGCGTATGGCAGGTCAGCGCGATCAAGCCGGTCGGCCTGCATGCCCTGGATGACGGCCAGGAGGATGCCTTCGCCGAGGAGCTCGATCGTTTCTCGCGCAAGCTGTGGCGCAAGCCACGCGCGCGCCGGCAGTTTCGCTATGACCTGGCCATGCTGGTCGATCCCAACGAGCAGATGCCGCCTTCGAACAAGAAGGCATTGAAGGCGTTCATCAATGCCGGCAAGGAGCTCGGCATCGAGGTCGACCCGATCGGCAAGAACGACTACCAACGCCTGGCCGAGTACGACGGCTTGTTCATCCGCGAAACCACAGCCAGCGACAACCACACCTACCGCTTCGCCCACCGGGCGGAAAAAGAAGGCATGGTGGTGATTGACGACCCCACCTCGATCCTGCGCTGTACCAACAAGATCTTCCTCAACGACCTGATGGTCTCGCGCAAACTGGCGGTGCCGCGCACCGAGATTCTCTACCGCGACGACAGCAACAGCACCAAGGAAGTGGTGGCCAAGCTGGGTTTCCCGATGGTACTGAAGATTCCGGACGGTTCGTTCTCGCGTGGCGTGGTCAAGGTCGAGGACGAGGCTGCACTGGCCACTGCATCCAGCGGCCTGTTCCAGCACAGCGCCCTGCTGCTGGCGCAGGAATACGTCTATACCGAATTCGACTGGCGCATCGGCGTACTCAACGGTGAGCCGTTGTACGCCTGCAAGTACTACATGTCGCGCGGGCACTGGCAAATCTACAACTACGCTGCCAAGGGCGGGGTGAAAGCCGGCGGCTACGACGCAATCGCCCTGAAGGACGCCCCGCCCGAGGTGGTCAAGCTCGCTTTGAAGGCGACTCGCATGATCGGCGACGGCCTGTACGGCGTCGACCTGAAGCAGGTCGGCCGCAAGCCGGTGGTGATCGAAGTCAACGACAACCCCTCGATCGACGCGGGTGTCGAGGATGGCTATCTGGGTGACAAGCTCTACCTGCACATCATGCAGGAGTTCCTGCGGCGGATGGAACGCAAGCGCCAGGGCGCTACCTGAAACGGCTCAGTGCCAGATCACGCCGTGGATGGCAGACAAACGTCGGCGGCGACGACGCATCGGCAGCTGACGCAACAGCTGCGGTTCGAGTGCCAGCAGCACGGTGAGCGGTGCCGCCAGCAGCCAGAACACCGGGGTCCAGCCCAGCAGTTCGGTATGTGCCGGCACCAGGGTGGTGATCAACGCGAAAACGCCGGCCAGCAACCACAGAACGGCGGCGGCAAACAAACGTTGCTGATGTGCGGAAGGCGGTAGTTCGGGATGCATGAGCAGAACCTGGTCGGCGGATGACGCATGCAGCGTGGCTGTACCGCATCTCACCGGCTGCGACGCAAGGCGCGAGCGGCTGTCTGGCTCGTCGAGGCCGTGTCTTTCCGGTCCGCGGGGTGAGCAGTGCGGCTTGTAGAATGGGTGTAGCAGCTACTCAGGACGTCGCATGTCAGCTCTCCAGTTCGCCGTGTTTGGCCATCCCATCAACCACAGTTTGTCGCCCCGGATCCATCAGCTGTTCGCACAGCAGTGCGGGGTCGAGCTGGACTATCGTGCGATCGATGCCGCGCCGGGAAACTTCGACGTGGCGGTGCGACGATTCTTCGACGACGGTGGCTGCGGTGCGAACGTCACCTTGCCGCACAAGGCCGCGGCGTTTGCGCTGGCCGACGAGCGCAGCGTGGCGGCCGCGCGCGCGGGTACGGCTAATGTGCTCTCCCGCGAGAACGGTGGCCGGCTGGCCGCGCACAATACCGACGGCGCCGGCATGCTGCGCGACCTGACCGAACGCCATGGCATCGATCTACGCGGGCAAGACGCCCTGTTGCTCGGTGCCGGTGGCGCGGCGCACGGCGTAGCCTGGCATCTGCTCGATGCGGGAGTGCAGACGCTGACCATCGTCAACCGTTCGCCTGCTGGCGCCGAGGCGTTGGCGCACGCGATTGATGAACCGGAGCGGGTGCGCACGCACTATTGGGGAGAGCTGGCCACGATCGGCAGCTACGGCCTGATCGTCAACGCCACCTCGGCCGGCGTGCTGGGTGTGGCGCTGCAGCTGCCGCCCTCATTGCTGGGCAGCCACGCGACTTGCTACGACCTGTCCTACGGCAAGGCAGCAACCGGCTTCCTGAGTTGGGCCCGGGCGGCCGGTGCATGCCGCGCGTTCGACGGCTTGGGCATGCTGGTGGAAACCGCCGCCGATGCCTTCGCACTGTGGCACGGACGGCGTCCAGACACTGAGCCGGTGTACCAAATCTTGTGCGCGCGGACCGCGTGAGTGCACCGGTGCGGCTGGGTTCGACATGAAATGGCGATTGCGGATAGCGCCAGAAGGCTCACCGAATCATTTCCTGGCCGGCTGGTGTTTGCGCGCGTTCGCCAAGTGCTACTGTGCGCGGACAGGGGCGTCATCACGTGGGGAATGCACGTATGTTGCCAAACAGATCCTTCAGTCGAGCCCTGGCCATTGCGGGGTTATCGCTGGTCATGGCCGGTGCCGCGTTTGGTGCGGTGGCCGGCAGCAGTCCGGTGGGTTCCACCAATGTCACGGTGGCCGACCCTCCCGTGCCGAGACCGTCCGGCACGCCCTGCGTCGTGCAGCTGTTCAATGACGTGACCTTCACCGACTTCAACGCTCGCCCCTACACGTACACGCCGCCGGCGCGCTGCGGCACGCGCTGGTCGAAAGTGGTGCTGGAAGCGGACTTCTCGGTCAGCGCGGGGCGCCAGTTCGACCGCACCGCCACTTTGTGGCTGGGCGGCGTGAACCTGTACTTCGGCACCACCCAGGAGCCCTCCTCCAGCGTCTCGCCGCGCTGGCATGTGGAGCGTGACCTCACCGACTACAGCGCGCTGCTGCGTCAGGCTGGCAACGGTCAGGCGATCATCGGCAACGTGGTCAACAGTACCTATACCGGGGTCATCCATGGCAGCGCGCAGTTGTTGTTCTACCCGGTCTCGGCGCGCGCACCGGCAGCTTCCGTGCCCGACGCGGTGTATCCGCTGGGCAGCGATCCAGTGGGCAATACCACTACGCTGGGGAATTCAGACAGCCAGCTGGCGAAATCGCTGAATCTGCCGCGCAATGTGGAGCGCGCCTATCTCGACGTGTTCGTGCAAAGCCAGAACGCCGACGAGTTCTGGTACACCTGCGTGCCGGATCAATACGCGGCCCAGGTGCAGGAATGCGGCGGCGGCAATTTCCGCGAGGCGGAGGTCAGCATCGACGGCCAGCCGGCCGGCGTGGCCCCGGTTTATCCGTGGATCTACACCGGCGGCATCGACCCCTACCTGTGGCGACCGACCCCCGGCGTGCAGGCGCTGAACTTCATGCCGTACCGGGTCGACCTGACACCATTCGCCGGCGTGCTCAGTGATGGCTCGCCGCATCAGGTCGCTCTCAGCGTAGCCGGTGCCAACAACTACTTCTCCGCCACCGCCACCCTGCTGGTGTATCTGGACGCGCACTCGAAACAGGTCACCGGCCAGATCGAGCGCAATACCCTGGTCGGCCAGCCGCCCACGCCGACGATCAGCGACACCCTGGTCACGGACACCGCCGGCAACGTCACCGGCGCCATCCTCACGAACCTGCGCCGGCACTTCGTGATCCAGGGCTACGCCAATACCTCACGCGGCCGCATCCATGCCAAGGTGGAACAGACGGTGAGCTTTGCCGATAGCCAGGACTTCACCATCAACGACACCACCTACCGTCAGGTGACCGACCAGCTCACTTCGGCCGACGGTGTCAGCCAGCGCAGCATCGGGCGCTTTGTCATCGGCGAATACCGCGAGCATGTGGGTTATCCGCTGCATCTGGATTACAACCAGCAGGTCGCCAGTGACGGCAGCTTCAGCGCCGCCAGCACCCTGCATCAGGGATACGACAAGCACAGCGCCCACCGGTTGTTCGGCATCACGCTGTATGCTGCCAGCGTGCACAACGTGGTGGATACGGCCGATACGCTGGACTTCGATGCCAGCGGCAACCTCACCGGCCACAGCGGCCAGCAGAGTGCGCAAACCTTCACGTTCCGCGATTCACTGGGCGGTTGCTATCGCAGTGACGTCGGCACCGCCAACGGCGTGGTGACCAGCTACGACAGCGGCAAGGGCTGCCCCGACGGCCAGAATCGCGTGTACTGGTTCAGCCACCCGGATGGTTCACCACAGAACAGCAACGCCGTGCTGGGCTGGTAAGTGGAGGATGCCGCCGTCGCCGCAACGGCGATGGCGGTGTCCGTTGTCCACATCGAACTTTGCAACAGCAGCGGCGCCGCTGCCGTTGACGCAAGCGGCACGGCATCACGCCGCGCCCGTCAGATACGCGTCCTTCAACCGCACGTAATGGTCCGCGGAGTAATGCAGCTGCTCGATCTGCGCGTCGCTGAGCCGGCGCACGAACCGGGCCGGATTGCCCAGCCACAGCTCGCCCTCGCCGACCACCTTGCCCGGTGCGATCAAGCTGCCGGCACCGACGAAGCCGTGCCGCTGCACTACCGCGCCATCCATCACCGTGGCATGCATGCCGATCAGGCAGTAGTCGCCGATCGTGCACGCGTGCACCACGGCGGCGTGGCCGATGGTGACGCCTTCGCCGATCAGGCAGGGGAAGCCCGGGCCATACGGGCCGGCGTGGGCGACGTGCACGATGCTGCCGTCCTGGATGCTGGTACGGGCGCCGACGCGGATGTGGTTGACGTCGCCGCGCAACACCGTCCCCGGCCAGATCGACACGTCATCGCCCAGCACCACCTCGCCGATCACGCTGGCGGCGGGGTCGATGTAGACCCGCTGGCCTAGTGTCGGCGAGAGCCCATTGAAGCTGCGCAGTGGATTCATCCGCGCATGGTAACCGGCGCCGCTGCCGTGCGCGTGATGGGCGCGCGGAACGGGCCATGCTTGATTTCGGCGCGCGCGGTCACCACGCTGGGAGATCCAAGGAGCACGCATGAACCCCCACGACAACCCCCTGCTGGCCAATGACATCTTGCCGGCGTTCTCGAAGATTCGTCCCGAGCATGTCGGACCGGCGGTCGACGCGATCCTGGCCGACTCGCGCGCCGCCGTCGCGGCGCTGACCGCCGCAGGCGCCGCGCGCGATTTCAACAGCGTGATGCTGAGTCAGGAGCGGTTGGACCAGCGGCTGGCGCGGGCGTGGGCGCCGGTAAGTCATCTGCATTCGGTGGCTGACAGCGAAGCCTTGCGCAAGGTGTACGGGCCGGCCGAGGAAAAGCTCACCGAACACGCGATCGAGCTGGGCCAGAACCGCGAACTGTACGCGGCGGTGCGCGCGCTCGCCGATGCGTCGGATTTCGCCGCGCTGCCGCGTCCGCAACGCGCGTTGGTCGAGCATGCGCTGCGCGACTTCCGGCTTTCCGGCGTGGCGCTGGGCGAGCCTGAACGTTCGCGCTTTCGCGAGATCGGGGTGGAACTGTCGAGGCTGTCCACCGAGTTCTCCAACGCCGTGCTCGATGCCAGCGAGGCCTGGCACGAGCAGATTACCGACGGGCGCGATCTGGCCGGCATTCCTGCCTCCGGACGTGCGGTGTTGCGCCAGTACGCGAAAGATCAAGAACTGGATGGCTATCTGGTGACGCTGAAGCAACCCAGTGTGCACGCCGTGCTGACCTACGCCGACGATCGCAGCTTGCGCGAACGGGTGTACTGGGCTTACCAGACGCGTGCCTCCGACCAGGGTCCGGATGCGGGCAAGTTCGACAACAGCGCGCGCATCGAACAAATCATGGCGTTGCGTCACGAAGCCGCGCAGCTGCTGGGCTTCGCCAACGCGGCGGAGGAGTCGCTGGCGACCAAGATGGCCGACTCGCCGGCGCAAGTCGTGGAGTTCCTGCACGATCTGGTGACCCGCGCCAGGCCGGTGGCGCAGCGTGAATTGGCGGTGCTGCGCGAGTTCGCCGGCGCCCAATTGCAGCTCGATACGCTGGAGCCGTGGGATGTCGGCTACGCGTCGGAGAAGCTGCGCCAGCGCGAATACGCCCTGGACGAGGAGCAGCTGAAACCCTACTTCCCGCTGCCGGCCGTTATCGATGGCCTGTTCGAGCTGACTACGCGGCTGTACGGCATCAGCCTGGCCGAGCGTGACGGTGTGGACAGGTGGCATCCGGACGTGCGCTATTTCGATTTGCGTGATGCCGACGGTCAGGTGTTCGCCGGGGCGTACGTCGACCTGTATGCGCGCAGCGGCAAGCGCGGCGGGGCGTGGATGGACGTGTGTCGCGCGCGCTTCGACGACGGCGACCAGCGGCAACTGCCGGTGGCTTTCCTTACGTGCAACTTCGCGCCGCCCACCGATGGCAAGCCCGCCCTGCTCACCCATGACGATGTGCTGACCTTATTCCACGAATTCGGCCACGGCCTGCACCACCTGCTCACCGAGATCGCGCTGCCCTCGATCGGCGGCATCGACGGGGTCGAGTGGGATGCGGTCGAACTGCCCAGCCAGTTCATGGAGAATTTCGGCTGGAATCGCGAGGCGCTGGACCTGTTCGCAAAACACGTCGAGACGGGCGAGTGCCTGCCGGACGAGCTGTTCGAGCGCATGCTCGCTGCACGCCACTTCCACGCCGGCCTGTTTCTGGTACGCCAGCTGGAATTCGCATTGTTCGATTTCCTGCTGCATCTGGAATACGACCCGGCGCAAGGAGCGCGCACCCTGGCGGTGCTGGAGCAGGTACGCAAGCGGGTGGCGGTCATGCATCCGCCGGCCTGGCAGCGTTTCCCGCACGGCTTCAGCCACGTCTTCGCCGGCGGCTACGCCGCCGGTTATTACAGCTATCTATGGGCCGAGTTGCTCAGCGCCGATGCCTTCGGCGAGTTCGAGGAACACGGCGTCATCGATCGCGCCACCGGCGAGCGCTTCCGCCACGAGTTTCTCGCCGTCGGCGCCAGTCGCCCGGCGCTGGAGAGCTTCATCGCCTTCCGTGGCCGAAAGCCGGAGCCCGAAGCCTTGCTGCGCAGCTATGGCCTGGCCTGATCGCGTGGCGCCTGCAACAGGCAAAAAAAAGCCCGCCGAAGCGGGCTTTTCTTCAGGAGCTGAGTCTGTGCGACCTCAGGCCGCCTGGACTTCCTCAGCCTGCAGGCCCTTCTGGCCCTTGGTGACGATGAACGTGACGCGCTGACCTTCCTGCAGGGACTTGAAGCCCGTGCCCTGGATCGCGCGAAAATGCACGAACAGGTCATCACGCTTTGACGATCCGACATGTAACTATACCTTTGAAGCATGGATGGTTTGCGGCTTGGCGCGAGATGCACTTGACCGCAAGGTGTGCGAAAAATCGGGGTTGCCCCTGAGGCTCGCCCGCGCAGCATACACTGGAACCGGTCGTTTCGGTGGTTTTCAAGCATAAATAATCGCCGGGGGTCACGAGGTCCGGTCCGGCTGCCTTCCGGACGGCCTGGCGACCCCGGCCTTTTGACCGCAGCCGGATCAGGGCATCCCTTACAATGGCCTGATGAAGATCGCGTCGTGGAACGTCAATTCGCTGAAGGTGCGTCTGCCGCACCTCACCCGATGGCTGGCCGACGCGCAGCCGGACATCGTGGCATTGCAGGAAACCAAGCTGGAGGATGCGAAGTTTCCGGTCGACGAGCTGGCAGCGGCCGGTTATCGGGCCGTGTATTCGGGCCAGAAGACGTACAACGGCGTGGCAATCCTGGCTCGCAACGAGCTTGTCGACGTCGTCACCGACATTCCTGGCCTGGACGACCCGCAGCGGCGGATCCTGGCGGCCACCGTCGGTGACCTGCGCGTGGTCGACCTGTATGTGGTCAACGGCAAGGCGGTCGGCGACGAGAAATACGCCTACAAGCTGGACTGGCTGGCGAAGGTGCGCGAGTTCCTGGCCCACGAACACGAGCGCCATCCGAAGCTGGTGGTGCTGGGCGACTTCAACATCTGCCCGGACGACCGCGACGTCTTCGACCCGTCCGCCTGGGGCGAGGACATCCTGTGCTCGCCGCCCGAGCGAGCCGCGCTCAAGGCGATCACCGACCTTGGCTTGCACGACAGCTTCCGCCTGTTCGAGTCCGACCCTGGTCACTACAGCTGGTGGGACTATCGACAAGGGGCGTTCCGTCGCAACATGGGCTTGCGCATCGATCTGATCCTGATCAGCGATGCCCTGAAATCCGCCGCCACGACGGCAGCGATCGACCGCGAACCGCGACGTTGGGAGCGACCCTCCGATCACACCCCGGTGACGCTGGAATTGGGTACTTGAACAACATGACTGAAAAAACCGAATGGCCCAGCTCGCTGGACGACAAGGAACTGGACGAACTGGATCGTTACCTGCGCGCGCATACCGGCGAGGGCGACCTGCTGCTCGATGGCGTGCATGGCCTGCTCAGCGCGTTGGTGGTGGGCCCGTTGCTGGTCTTGCCCAACGAATGGCTCCCCGAGGTATTGCACGAACCCTTCGCGAACGAGGATGAGGGCAACCGCGTGCTCGAGCTGCTGGCCAAACTCAACGACTCGATCAGCGCCGAACTCGACGTGGATGCCTACGAGCCGATCCTGGGCGAGCTCGCCACGGACGCGGGCCCGATGCTGTCCGCCGCCGGCTGGTGTGAAGGTTTCAGCCGCGGCATCGACCTGCGTGCCGCGCTGTGGGAAAACCGGCTGGCCGAAGATTCACAGCTGATGGAACTGCTTGGCCCGGTGATGGCGTTGGCGGTGGATGAGGGCGTGCTCAGTGCCGAGGCCGAATTCGAAAAGCTCAGCGACGATGAATACGACGATTGCCTGGCCCAGGTGCCCGCCGTGCTCCACGCGGTCAACCAGTACTGGCAAACCATTCCGGCGACCGAAGCGGAGGTGGAAACCATGGTGCTGCAGCAGGGACCCGGCAAGGACGACGAGGCCTCGCCGCCGCGCCAGCGCAGCGGCCACTGGGTGCATTGATCGGCGGTGCCTTGATCTGCCTTGTGTGGACCGGCAGGAGTCCGGAATCGGGTGCTGCTTGCGCTCTTGCGATTCCCGAATCCTGAATGTAATCTCGAATTCCGAATCCCGAATCCAGAATCCAGAATCCAGAATCCCGAATCCCGAATCCCCCAGGACAGAGCATCGCTCGCGAGCGGGCCCCTACCCGCCGCACCAGCGTCTCGTGGCGGAAACACTCCGTTGCCGCCCGTGCCCTTTCATTGCTGGCGTGAAGACGCCATCTTGGCGGGCAGACATTCCTTCCCGGAGCAAGCCATGAGCGATCGCCACATCACCCACCGCGTCCGCGGCGTCGACACCTCCGACGGTGCGGGCGTCAAGCTCAAGCGCATCATCGGCCAGAGCGCGTTGGACACGCTCGATCCATTCCTGTTGCTGGACGAGTTCCGTTCCGACAGTGCCGACGATTACATCGCCGGCTTCCCCGAGCATCCGCACCGCGGTTTCGAGACCGTGACCTACATGCTGGCCGGCCACATGCGGCACGGCGACAACCACGGCAACCACGGCGACCTGGTGCCCGGCAGCGTGCAATGGATGACTGCCGGCCGCGGCATCCTGCATTCGGAAATGCCGCAGCAGGAGAACGGCCTGATGTGGGGCTTCCAGCTGTGGGTGAACCTCCCGGCCAAGGACAAGATGACCGCGCCGCGCTACCAGGACATCGGCCCGGAGCGGATTCCGCTGGTGCATCCAGCGGACGGCGTCGAGGTGAAGGTGATTGCCGGCGACCTGGCAGGCGCCACTGGCCCGGTCGAGGGCATCCCCACCGCGCCGGTCTACCTGGACGTGGCGCTGCAAGCCGGTGCCCGCTTCACGCTCGATCTGCCGACCGGCCACCATGGTTTCGCCTACGTGTTCGATGGCGACACCGCTCTGGTCGGCGGCGAGCAGCTGCAACGCAGTGAGCTGGGAGTGCTGTCCGACGGCGGCCAACTGCAGTTGGCCGGTGGCGACAAGGCCTCGCGCCTGCTGATCGTGGCTGGCCGGCCGCTGCGCGAACCGGTAGCCCGGTACGGCCCGTTCGTGATGAACACGCAGGCGCAGATCCACGAAGCAATGGCCGACTTTCGTGCCGGCAAGTTCTGAATAAGGGAACACGGCTATTGTCTTCGCTCTTCTCCCCGTCGGGTTGGGATGGGGGGCAGGTGCTCGCGTATAACTCTCATCGAAGCCTACTCTGAGTCAGCCACGGGGCGAGATTTCCCCCCTCACCTCAGTCCTCTCCCCACGGGGAGAGGAGGCGGGCTCCCGGACGGCCGACTTGCAGATATATAATTGTGGTGACGTGCTTACCGCGGCCATTTCATGGACAACGCTATTTGACCGTCAGTCGTCACGATCGTTGACGGACGATCCACTCCCTGACCTTGGCCAACGTTTCCTCGACCGGGCGTTCACCCGAGACGATCAGCGTATTTTCATCGTTGATCGGGGTCTCCAGGGTTTGCAGCTGGCTGTCGAGCAGCGATGCGGGCATGAAGTGATCGCGTTGCCGTAATCGTCGCTGCAACTCGTCGCGCGGTACCGCGATATGAACGAAGCGCACGCCAGCGCCGGCCTGGATCAGGCGCTCGCGATAAGCCTGCTTGAGTGCGGAGCAGGTGATCACGCCGTGGCGATGCACATGCAGCTCGCCGGCAATCCAGGCGGCGACGCGCTCCAGCCATGGCGCGCGGTCGCTATCATTCAGCGGCTCGCCGGCACGCATCTTCTCGATATTGGCCTGTGGATGCAGCGCGTCACCCTCCTGGAAGTCCCAGCCTTCGGCCTCGGCCAACGCCTTGCCGAGCGTGCTCTTGCCGCTGCCGGACACGCCCATCACCACAATGACCATGTCTGCTGCTTTGGTACCGTTCACCCCTTCACACTCCCCAGCAACAACCCCTGCAGGTAATGCCGCTGCAGCGACAGGAACAACACCAGTACCGGCAGCACGGTAATCACCGAACCGGCCATCATCAGTTCGGTGTCTTCGCTGTGTTCGCGCGCCAGCGACGCCAGCGCCAGCGGCAGGGTGTAGTGGTTCTGCCCGGTCAGCACGATCAGCGGCCACATGAAATCGTTCCAGGCGGCGAGGAAGGTGAATACGGTCAGCGTCACCATGACCGGCTTGAGCAAGGGCAGCACGATGCGCGTGAAGATCAGCCACTCGCCGGCGCCTTCCATGCGCGCGGCTTCGAGCAGTTCGTCCGGCACGCTGCGCGCGTATTCACGTACCAGGTAGATACCGAAGATGGTGGCCATGCCCGGCACGATCACGCCGGCGTAGCTGTTGACCAGGCCGGCGTATTTCAGCAGCAGGAACAGCGGCAGCATCGCCACCTGGGCCGGAATCACCAGCGCGCCGATCAGCGCCTGAAACAGTCGCTTGCGGCCGGCGAAGCGCAGCTTGGCGAAGGCGTAGCCAGCCATCAGGTTGCATACCAGCGCGAGGGCGGCGATCGCGCTGGAAATGAACAAGCTGTTGAGCACGTAGCGGCCCATGCCGGCATGGGCAAACAGCTCGCGGTAGTTGCCGAAGGTGGGATGCGCCGGCAGCAGCGGCGGCGGCAGCGCACTGGCCGTACCCGGCGCCATGAACGACACCGACAGCATCCACAGCAGCGGCAGCACGGCGATCACCGCACAGCCGAGCAGGCCGCCGTTGACCAGGGTGCGTGCCAGCCGCGGATTCATGCCGGCGCCCCGCGTCGCATCAGCCGCAGCATCACGATGGTGATCACCAAAATGATGGCGAACAGCATGAACGCCACCGCCGAGGCGACGCCCAGGTTCCACCACTTGAAGCCGTCGTTGTACATCAGGTACAGCACGCTCACCGTGCTTTGCAGTGGACCGCCTTCGGTCATCACGTAGGGCTCGGCGAACAACTGGAAATAGCCGGCCACGGTAAGCACCATCACCAGCACCATGGTCGGTTTGAGCATCGGCAGGGTGACGTGCCAGAACTGCTGCGGAGCCGAGGCGCCGTCGATGCGCGCCGCCTCGTACAACTCCGGCGGGACCGCCTGCAGGCCGGCCAGGAAGATGATCATGTTGTAGCCGAAGTTCTTCCACACCGCGAACGCGATGATCGTCGGCATCGCCCAGTGCGGATCACCGAGCCAGTCGACTGGATGCAGACCCAGCTCGGCCAGTCCGTAGTTCACCAGCCCGTATTTGGTGTTGAACAGATAGCGCCATATCACTGCCACCGCCACCACCGTGGTCACCACCGGCGCGAACAGCACCGTGCGATGGAACGACTTCATGCGCGCCAGTGGCGAGTTCAACAACAACGCCGTGCCCAGCGAGGCGCCGATCGACAGTGGCACGCCGACCGCCACGAAGTAGAACGTATTGCCCAGCGCGGTCCAGAACAGCGGCCGCTGCAGCAGTTCCCAGTAGTTGTGCAGGCCGACAAAGCGCAGGTTGCGGATATCGGCCAGTGCGTACAGGTCGTAGTCGGTAAGGCTCAGGCCCAGTGCACCGATCACCGGGAGGAGGAAGAACACACCCAGCACCAACAATGCCGGGGTCAGGAACAACCACGCGGTGCGCGTGCGATTCATGGTTGCTTGCCATTGGCGCGGTCGAGCATCCAGCGCCGCTTGGCCAGGATCGCATCGGCACGCCGGTCGATCTCGGCAGTAGCTTGATCCACGGTCAGCTCGCCGTGCGCGGCCTTGGCGGCGACCAGCTGCATCTCGGTCACGATGCGCTCCCACTCCGGCACCGGCGGGGTCGGCTTGGCCCGCTCCAGCTGGACGCGGAATGCTTGCGCGGCGGGATCATGGCGCAGCGCGTTGCCCTGCCACGCCGAGCGGCGCGGCGGCATGTCGCCGAGCAGTGCATAGAACTGTTGCTGCACCTGCGGCCGGGACAGATATTCGATCAACAACCACGCCTGCGTCTTGTGCGTCGAGTGGCGAAAGATCACCAGGCTGGAGCCGCCGGCGATGCCGGCGCCCGGACCGTGCGGGCCGGGCAGCGGTGCGGTGGCCCAGTCGCCCTGCTGCAAAGGCGGCAGCCGATGGCGGAATTCGCCGATGTTCCATGGCCCGGAAAAGTAGAACGCGTACACGCCGCGGCCGAACTCGGCCCATGGATTGGGCACCTCGGTATTGGCCAGCAGCGGCGCCTCGTGGCGTTTGAAGATGTTGACGTAGAACGCCAGCGCCCGCTTGAAGCCGGGGCTCTCGAAATTGCCGTAACGCCCGCCGTCGCGCAGCAGCGGCTCATCCTGCTGCAGGGCGAGCGACAGCAGTTGCTCGAACTCGTTGGTTGGCAGCAGGATCGCGTAGTGATTCGGGGCGTCGCGCGCCTGCAGTGCCGCCAGCTGTTGTGACCATTCGGCCCAATCGCGTGGCGGTGCATCGAAGCCGGCTGC
>CAJDVU010000008.1_pt2 | contig 25763 bp, 25 predicted proteins | sample 7391431 | NCBI WGS metagenome assembly CAJDVU01 (sample SAMEA7055700, study PRJEB34461) | soil metagenome | biome: terrestrial ecosystem; feature: Peninsula; material: soil | place: Antarctica | collected 2016
ATGGCCTTGCTGGGCGCGGCGCTATTCTTTGGCGACGGCGTGATCACGCCGGCGATCTCGGTACTGTCTGCGGTCGAAGGCCTGAAAGTAGCGGCTCCCGGCCTCGGTGAATGGGTGGTGCCGATTACCGTGGTGGTCCTGCTCGGACTGTTCTGGTTGCAGCGACACGGGACGGCCAAAATCGGTGCTATGTTCGGACCCATCATGGTGCTGTGGTTCCTCAGTCTGGCCGTGATTGGTGTGTACAACATCATCAGGGCGCCCCAGGTGCTGGCAGCGTTCAATCCGTATTATGCCGTGGAGTTTTTTCTCACCCACCGTTCGGTCTCGTTCCTGGCGCTGGGCTCCGTCGTGTTGTGCGTGACCGGTGCCGAGGCCTTGTATACGGACATGGGTCACTTCGGCCGTTTCCCGATACGTGCCGCGTGGTTCGGCTTTGTGATGCCGGCGTTGTTGCTCAATTATTACGGTCAGGGCGGCCTGCTGCTAGTCCATCCCGATGCGATCGCCAATCCGTTCTACAAGTCGGTGCCGGCGTGGGGTCTGTATCCGATGATCGGCTTGGCCACGGCGTCCACCGTGATTGCCTCGCAGTCGGTGATAGCCGGAGCGTTCACCGTGACTCGCCAGGCGGTCCAGCTCGGCTTCCTGCCGCGCATGCAGGTGGTCCACACCTCGCGCGAGAGGATCGGGCAGATCTTCCTGCCGTGGGTGAACCGGGCGCTGATGGTCGCCGTGATTGGCACCGTGATCGGCTTCGGCTCGTCCAATGCGCTGGCCGGCGCCTACGGCATTGCCGTGACCGGCACCATGGCCATCGACACCGCCCTGACCATGATCGTGGCGCGGCGCATGTGGCACTGGAATCGCGCCGTGGTGATTCTTGTCGCCTTGGTATTGCTGACGATTGACCTGAGTTATTTCGGCGCCAACACGCTGAAGATTCCCGACGGCGGCTGGTTCCCGCTGGTGCTTGGTCTGTTGCTGTTTACCGTGATGACCACCTGGCGTCGCGGGCGCGAGTTGGTGGTGCGCGAGATCAAACAGGGTGGCCTGGCGCTGGCGCCGTTCATCGAGAACATGACCGAGCACCCGCCGATCCGGGTGCCGGGCACGGCGATATTCCTCACTGCCAACCAGGAGGCAGTGCCGCATGCCCTGCTGCACAATCTCAAGCACAACAAGGTGCTGCACGAACGCAACGTGTTTCTGACAGTGGCAATTCTGGAAACGCCGGTGGCCGACGTCGACGAGCGCATCCAGATCACCCGCCTGAGCGAAGATTTCTACAGTCTGGAACTGCGCTTCGGCTTCGCCGAAGATCCCAACATCCCGCTGGCGTTGTCGCAGTGCACGCGCGAGGGTCTGGGCTTCGACATGATGGACACCACGTTCTTCCTCTCGCGCGAAAGCATCGTCTCCAGCGCGCGTCGTCCGGGCATGGCACGCTGGCGCGACAAGCTGTTCGCCTTCATGGCGCGCAACGCGTTGCCCGCCACCGCCTTCTTCCAGATCCCGGGCAACCGGCTGATCGAGCTGGGCGCGCAGTTGGAAATCTAGCGGCCGACCCTCGCCACCCACGGCGTATCCTTCCCGACATGCAATCCCCGGCAACAGGCACCGGCCGGTCCGCGCCGCGGCTCAGTGCCCTCGCGCTGGGCGCGATCGGCATCGTATTTGGCGACATCGGCACCAGCCCGCTGTACACCATGGCGGAGACGCTGGGCACGCACGGTGTGACACCCACGCCAGCAGCCGTGCTCGGCGTGCTCTCGCTGATCTTCTGGGCGCTGATGATCGTGGTGTCGTTGAAATACCTGACGTTCGTGATGCGCGCCGACAACAAGGGCGAGGGCGGCATCATGGCCTTGATGGCGCTGGCGCAGCGCTCGCTCGGCCGCGGCTCGGCGCGTGGGCGCTGGGTGCTGGCCGTGCTGGCCATCTTCGGTGCCTCGCTGTTCTACGGTGACGGGGTCATCACCCCGGCGATCACGGTGCTTGGCGCGGTCGAGGGGCTGAAGGTGGCCGAACCGGCGCTGGCGCGATTCGTGGTGCTGATCGCCTTGCTGATCCTGGGCGGCGTGTTTGCGTTGCAGCGTTATGGCACGCATATCGTCGGGCGGATGTTCGCGCCGGTGATGGTGCTGTGGTTCCTGGTGCTGGCGGTGCTGGGCGTTCGCCAGATCGCGCTGCATCCGCAGGTGCTGGCGGCGCTTGACCCTGCCTGCGCGCTGGCGTTTTTTCTCCGTCATGGCTATGGCGCATTCATCGCGCTGGGCGGGGTCGTGCTGGCGCTGACCGGTGCCGAGGCGCTGTATGCCGACATGGGCCATTTCGGCAAAAAGCCCATACGGCTGGCCTGGTTCGGGTTCGTGCTGCCGTCACTGTTGCTGAACTATTTCGGCCAGGGCGCCTTGCTGCTCAGCGACCCGGCGGCGATCAAGGGGCCGTTCTATCACATGGTGCCGTCGTCGCTGCTGTACCCGATGATCGCGCTCGCCACGGCGGCGGCGGTGATCGGCTCGCAGGCGGTGATTTCGGGCGCCTTTTCCATGACTCGCGAGGCGATGTCGCTCGGCTATTCGCCCCGGATGGCCGTCGTGCATACCTCGCGTGAGATGCCGGGCCAGGTCTTCGTGCCGTGGGTCAACCGTCTGTTGATGGTGATGGTGTTCGGTGCGGTGCTGGGCTTTCAGAGCTCGGACCATCTCGGCGCCGCCTACGGCATCGCGGTGACCGGCACGATGACCGTCACGACCGTGCTGGCTCTGGTGGTGGCGCGCAAGCATTGGCACTGGAACTGGTTCTGGGTGGCCCTGGTGGGGGCGTTGCTGCTGACGGTGGACCTGGCTTTCTTCGCCGCCAACGCGCTGAAGATTGCCCACGGCGGCTGGTTTCCGCTGGTGCTGGGCGTGCTGTTGTTCATCATGATGACGACCTGGCGGCGTGGGCGTGAACTGGTGCTGCGGGGCCTGAAGCAGGGCGGCCTGGCGCTGACACCCTTCATGGAGAGTATCGAGGCGTATCCGCCACTGCGCGTTCCCGGTACGGCGGTGTTTCTCACCGCCAATCTCCACGCGGTACCGCATGCCCTGCTGCACAACCTCAAGCACAACAAGGTGCTGCACGAGCGCAACGTGTTGCTGACCGTGGAGATGCTGGAGACGCCGACGGCCGAGCCGGAGGAGCGCATTCTTATCGTGCCGTTGAGCGGGAATTTTTTCTCGCTGACGCTGCGTTTTGGCTTTGCCGAAGACCCGAACGTTCCAGCGGCGCTGACCCAGTGCGCACGCGAAGGCCTGGTCTTCGACATGATGGATACCACCTTCTTCCTGTCGCGGGAGAACGTGGTTGCCGACAATCGGCGGCCCGGCATGGCGTTGTGGCGCGACCGGTTGTTCGTGATCCTGTCGCGCAATGCGATGCCGGCCACCGCCTTCTTCCAGATCCCCGGCAACCGGCTGATCGAGCTGGGTACGCAGGTGGAGATCTGAAACGCCCGGAATGGGGAATCGGCAACAGGGAATAGTAGAATCGCGCGGACATGGCCTTCTTTCGATTCCCGATTCTCCATTCCCTGTTCCCGGCCTTTCAATGACCGAACCGCGCATCATCACCGCTCTCGCCCAGCTCGACGACGACGCGCTGGAAGCGACCATCCGGCCGAAGCGGCTGGCCGAGTATCTGGGCCAACAGGCGGTGCGTGAGCAGTTGTCGATCTATATCGAGGCGGCGAAGAAGCGCGGCGGCGCACTGGATCATGTGCTGATCTTCGGGCCGCCGGGTTTGGGCAAGACCACGCTCAGCCACGTCATAGCCAACGAGCTTGGCGTCAACCTGCGCTCGACTTCCGGCCCGGTGCTCGAGCGCGCGGGCGATCTGGCCGCCTTGCTGACCAACCTGGAGGCGAACGACGTGCTGTTCGTCGACGAGATCCATCGGCTGTCGCCGGTCGTCGAGGAGGTGCTGTATCCGGCGATGGAGGACTTCCAGATCGACATCATGATCGGCGAAGGACCGGCCGCGCGCTCGATCAAGCTGGATCTGCCGCCGTTCACCCTGATCGGCGCCACCACCCGTGCCGGCATGCTCACCGCGCCGCTGCGGGACCGCTTCGGCATCGTCCAGCGGCTGGAGTTCTACACCGCCGAGGAGCTCACCGCGATCGTGCGGCGTGCGGCGCGCATTCTCGGCATCGTGTGCGCGCCGGAGGGCGCGCAGGAGATCGCCCGCCGCTCGCGCGGCACGCCACGCATCGCCAACCGTCTGCTGCGGCGGGTGCGCGACTACGCTGAAGTGCGCGCCGATGGCGAGATCACCCTGCCAGTGGCGCAGGCTGCGCTGGACATGTTGAAGATTGACCCGCAGGGTTTCGACGAACTGGATCGGCGTCTGCTCGGGCTGATCGTGGAGAACTTCGAGGGCGGGCCGGTCGGGGTGGAATCGCTGGCCGCCGCGCTGAGCGAGGATCGCGGCACCCTGGAAGACGTGGTCGAGCCGTACCTGATCCAGCAAGGCTACCTGGTGCGCACGGCGCGCGGACGCATGATCAGCAGCAAGGGTTGGCGTCACCTGGGGTTGGTGCCGCCATCGCGACAGCCGCAGCACGCTGACTTGTTCAACCCCGACGCCGGCGATGTTTGAGGCGCCCGCCACGCCTTTCCACTGGCCGGTGCGCGTGTATTGGGAAGACACCGATGCCGGCGGGGTGGTCTATCACGCCGGCTACTTGCGCTTCATGGAGCGCGCCCGCAGTGAGTGGATGCGCGCGCTCGGGGTCGACCAGATGGTGTTCAAGCGAGCGACCGGTCTGGCCTTCATGGTGCGCGACATGCGGATTGACTTCCTCAAGCCAGCCCTGCTGGATGATGAACTGTCGGTGACGGTGGAAGTCAAAGCGCGGCGTTCTGCCAGTATCCTGTTCGCCCAGACGATCACCAGGGCGGACGGCAGTTGCCTGATTCGCGCCAGCGTGCGGGTGGCTTGCGTGGATCTTGCGCGCATGCGGCCGGCGCCGATACCACCCGACTTGATCCCGCAACCCTAGACCAACCCGAGCCGAACTCGCGGAGAACCTGCAAGCCATGAATGGTGGACTGAACATTTTTACGTTGGTCGCGCAATCGAGCGTCCCGGTGCAGCTGGTGCTGCTGATCCTGCTGGTGTTCTCGTTCCTTTCGTGGGTGATCATCATCCGCAAGTACGCCCAGACGCGGGCGGCGCTGGAAGACGCCGAGGCATTCGAGGAGCGTTTCTGGTCCGGAGGCGACCTCGCCCAGCTGTTCCGGGAGGTCAGTAACCGTGATGGCAACAGCGGCGGCATCGAAAACATCTTCGAGTCCGGCTTCCGCGAGTTCGCCCGTCAGCGCCAGCGCAAGCGGCAGGACCCGCGCGCCACCATCGAAGGCTCCGAGCGCGCCATGCAGGTCGCCGGTACGCGCGAGGTCGGGTTGCTTGAGCGCAACCTGGAGTTCCTCGCCAACGTCGGCTCGATCAGTCCGTACGTGGGCCTGTTTGGCACGGTGTGGGGCATCATGCTGGCGTTCCAGGGCCTGGGCGACATGAAGGACGTGACCATCGCGGTGGTTGCGCCGCACATCTCCGAGGCGCTGATCGCCACCGCCATGGGCCTGGTCGCGGCGATCCCCGCGCAGTGGGCGTACAACCGCTACGCCACCAAGGTCGAGCGCATCGCCTCGCGCTACGACGTGTTCCAGGAGGAGTTCTCCTCTGTGTTGCAGCGGCAGATCCAGACCGACGACGCAGCTTGAGCGGAGTAGCAGCCATGCGAACCTCCAGGCGTCCAAAGCGCTACCCGCTCAAAGCCGAAATCAACGTAGTGCCCTACATCGACGTGATGCTGGTGCTGTTGATCATCTTCATGGTCACCACGCCGATGCTCAACAACAGCGTCGATGTGCAGTTGCCGCAGTCCGACGCCAAGTCATTGCAGCAGAAGAAGGATCCGGTGCTGGTTTCGGTGCTCCAGGACGGGCAGCTGTACCTGACCCTGAGCGGCGCCAAGAAGGAGCTGGTCGATGCGGACACCCTCAAGCTCAAGGTCGGCGCCTTCGTCCGCGAGAATCCCCAGATCAGCGTGCTGGTTGGCGGTGATGAGCGCGGCTCCTACGGCGGAGTATTCAAGGTGCTGGCCGACCTGCAGCAGGCTGGCGTGGCCAAGGTTGGCCTGATGGGCCAGCCAGGCGCCCGCGCCGACCAGGGCCCGAGCACGTCCCATGGACGAAAGTAAGGCGACGCCGAAGGCGGTCGTACTTTCCGCCATCCTGCACGTCGGCATCGTGGGGTTCCTGTTCCTGGCGGTGTTGCCATGCGCCAAGTACGAGGCATTCATCACGGCGCTCGGCTTGCCCGCGTCGATGAATCCGATCACCTGCTCCAAGCCGCTGCGATTGCAGGGCCCGATCATCGAGGCGACCCTGATCGGCCCGACCGGAAGTCCGCCGCCGAAGACGGTCAAGGTCAAGCCGGTGCCCAACACCGTGCCGCCGCCGCCCAGCGTGCCGCCACCCACGCCGCCGCCGCCGGAGAAGCCGGCCGTGAGCCAGCTGCCACCGCCGCCGAAGCATCCGGACACGGTGGACCAGGAGCGCGTGGTCGAGGATGCCGCGCTCAAGGCCGACGAGGCCAAGAAGCTGCAGGAAGAGAAGGAGCGCCAGCACCAGTCCGAAATTGATGCCCAGGCCGCCAGGAAGAAAGTCGAAGAGAAGAAGAAGATCGACGCCCTGTTCGCCAAGATGGACGCGGCCTCGGCGCAGACCAAACAGCTCGATAGCAAGGCCAAGCAGGCCAAGCAGCAGATGGAAGATCTGAAGAACGCGCAGGACAATGCCCGGTCCGATGTGCCGAATGCCGCGCAATTGCAGACCGGCAACAACAGCCCGGACAGCGACCTGAGCAGCGAATATGCAGCGGCTATTCAGAATGCGGTCACACCGAACTGGTTGCGGCCGGATAACATGCCCAGTGTTCCGTGCGATGTTCACATCGTGCAATCACCGGGCGGTGACGTGCTGAGCGCCACAGTCGACGCCAGTTGTCCCTATGACGAGGCTGGCAGGCGCTCCGTCGAGAACGCGGTATTGCGAACCAAGACCTTGCCGTACAAGGGTTTCGAAAAAGTGTTCCAACGCAATCTCACCTTCACCTTCAGGCCGCAATGATCAAGCCCATGCGCAAAATCAGCTCAATCTTCGCCATCATCCTGCTGGCGATGGTGGTGGCGTTGTTCGCCGGCCCGCTTGCCGCCCAGTCGCCACTGACTATCGACATCGTTGGCGGCGTCAAGACGGCCACCCCGATCGTGGTCGTGCCGTTTGCCCAGCAGGGCGGCACGCCGCTGACGACCGACGTGGCGGCCGTGATGAGCAACGATTTCAACCGCTCGGGCAAGTTCCGTTCGCTGGCCAAGAGCGAAATCGTGGAAACCCCGGCGCAAGGGTCGGACATCAAGTTCGCGACCTGGCGGCTGCTCAAGCAGGATTACATCGTGGTCGGGCGGATCAGCGGCGAGGGCAGCGGCACGCTCACCGTCACCTATGAGTTGTGGGACGTCAACAAGCAGCAGGAACTGCTTGGTGGCACCTTCAGCACGCCAGCAGCCGATCTGCGCGGCGTGGCGCATCGGATGGCCGACAAGATCTACCAGAAGATCACTGGCGTCCGCGGCGCGTTCTGGACGCGCATCGCGTATGTCACCGCCGTGGGCCTGGGCGACAAGACCAGCTACTCGCTGATCGTGGCCGATTCGGATGGCTACAACCCGCAGGTGGCGGTGCGCTCGCGCGAGTCCCTGCTGTCGCCGGCGTGGTCACCGGATGGATCCAGCCTCGCCTACGTTTCGTTCGAAGACGGCAATTCCTCGATCCGTATCCAGAACATCCTCACGGGAGCGCGCCAGCTGGTCTCCGCGCGCAAGGGCATCAACGGCGCGCCGGCGTGGTCGCCAGACGGCAAGAAGCTGGCGGTGTCGCTGTCCTACGTCGGCAATCCGGAAATCTTCGTGATCGATCTGGCCAGCCATCAGGAAACCCGTGTGACCCACAACCTGGCGATCGATACCGAGCCACAGTGGTCGCCGGACGGCCAAAGCATCTATTTCACTTCCGACCGCTCCGGCCGGCCGCAGATCTACCAGATTCCGGCCACCGGTGGCACGGCGCAGCGGATCACCTTCCAGGGGCAGTACAACGCCAAATCATCGGTGAGCTACGACGGCAAGCAGATTGCCATGGTGCAGGGCAGCGGGAACGTGTATCGTATCGTTATTCAGGATCAGAGCCTGGGCGGGCAGCAGCGCTTTATCTCGCCGGGCCCGCTGGACGACTCCGTCAGCTTTGCGCCCAATGCAAGTATGTTGCTTTACTCTGCCACCGAAGGGACCCGTGGAGTCTTGTATTCCGTGTCCAGCGACGGGATGGTTCGAGAGCGCCTCAAACTCGCAGAGGGCAACGTCCAGGAGCCGGCTTGGGGTCCTTACCGCGAGCCTTGAATTTTTGTGTTGTCGTGCACAAACTGTGCGACGACATAATGCCCACGGAGCGGGCCCGAACGAAGCCATCGGCGTGTTTCGGTTTCCGGCGGGATGCGCTAGTCGCAGCCTCGCCAGTCAGAGCGGCCATGCAGCGTCACGCATTGTCGATCTTTCAGATGTCACAATAACAGTCGGATAACCGGCGGAAATTGTTTTGTAAACTCCCAGCGTCATCTGTTTGTCGGAACTCAACTCGTCTAAGGATCGTCACCATGAATAAGACCGTTCGCATTGCCCTGGTTGCCCTGCTCTGTGTGGGCGCAGCTGCATGCAGCAAGAAGCAGGAAGTCAAACCTCAGCCCCCCGTGGAGCAGACCGCCCCGCCGCCGGTGGCTCCAGTGTCAAGCAACAAGTACACCCCGGCCGACCTCGATACTGATGCGTGCCTGCGCCAGCGCGTCGTGTATTTCGATTTCGACAAGTCCGAGATCAAGCCGGAATTCCAGCAGATCATGGCGTGCCACGCCAAGTATCTGCAGGATCGTCCGACCGCGCAGATGCGTCTGGAAGGCAACACCGACGAGCGCGGGACGCGTGAGTACAACCTTGGCTTGGGTGAGCGTCGTGGCAATGCCGTCTCCAGCGCGCTGCAGGCCAATGGTGCCTCGGCCAGCCAGATGACGGTGATCAGCTACGGCAAGGAAAAGCCGGTATGCCGCCAGCACAATGAGGATTGCTGGAGCAAGAACCGCCGCGTCGAGATCGTCTACACCGCGCAGTAATGATGATGCGACTGGCTAACCGTTTCACAGCCAGGTTCGGCATGGCGGGCGCGATCGCGTCCGCCATGTTGTTTGCGTTTCCGGTATTCGCCCAGGATTCCCGGCTGAGCCTCGCCGACCGCGTCACGCAGCTGGAGCAGCAGGCTCAGAGCCGCGACCAGAATGGCACCGGCTTGGTCAACCAAGTCCAGCAGGTGGACGCGCAGCTGCGTCAGCTGCAGGGACAAATCGAGGAGTTGCAGCATCAGCTGCAAGTACTCAACGACAAGAACAAGGCCCAGTACGCCGACCTCGACGCTCGCCTCGCGCGCCTCGAAGGTGGCGGTGCGGCCAACAACGCCGGCAAGCCGCAGGCGCCAGTTGCCAATCCGGCAGCGGCCGGCACGGTTGCAACAAGCGGCAGTACGTCGGGTCAACCGGCAGCGGCTTCCAGCAGCGGCAGTGCCAACGCCGATCCGGCGGCGGCGCAGGCAGCCTATGACACCGCGTTTCAGTCGATCCGCGCAGGCAATTATGTGGCCGCCTCGCGTGAGTTTCGCACTTTCATTCAGCGGTACCCGAATCATCCCCTCGTGCCTAACGCCTGGTACTGGCTCGGGCAATCGTATTTCGTCACCACCAACTACTCGGTGGCGATGGATGCGTTCAAGCAAGTGGTTGACCGGTTCCCGCAGAGCGACAAGCTGCCTGATGCGCTGCTCAAGGTCGGCTATTGCCAGATCGAGCTGAAGCAGGTTGCCGCCGCCAAGACCACGTTGAAGCAGGTCATTGCCAAGTATCCGGGTTCGGATTCGGCGAGCCTGGCGCAGGAGCGTTTGCAGCGCCTGCAAGTCCAGTCCGGCACCTGAGACCGTGAGTGATGATGACGTGCGCGTGGTGACCACCACGCCAGCTGCGGCTGTTGCCGAGCGACTGCGCATCACCGAAATCTTCCACTCGATCCAGGGTGAGGCCGACGCCATCGGCTGGCGCACCGTGTTTGTGCGACTGACCGGTTGCCCGTTGCGCTGCGTCTGGTGCGATACCGAATACGCGTTCCACGGCGGCGGTTGGCATGCGATCGACGATATCCTGGCCGAAGTCGCCAGCTACGGCGCGAAGCATGTCTGCGTTACCGGCGGCGAGCCACTGGCGCAGAAGCGCTGCCTGATCCTGCTGCGCAATCTCTGCGATCTGGGTTACGAAGTATCGCTGGAAACCTCGGGCTCCCTCGATGTCTCGGCGGTGGACCCTCGCGTGCACAAGGTGATGGATCTGAAGGCGCCGGGCTCGGGTGAAAGCGCACGCAACCTGTGGTCCAACCTCGAGCATCTCCTTCCGCACGACCAGATCAAGATTGTCCTCGCCAGCCGCGGCGACTACGAATGGGCGTGTGCAATGCTGGCCGAGCATGCCCTGGCCGACCGGTGTGCGGTGTTGTTTTCGCCTGTGCATGGCGCGCTGCAAGCACGCGACCTGGCCGAGTGGATCATCGCCGACAAGCTGTCGGTGCGTTTCCAGCTGCAGTTGCACAAGCTGCTGTGGAACGATGCGCCGGGTCATTGATTTTTGCGCTCGTCCCTGAGTGCAAGAATCAAGCAGCAGCCATCCAAGACTGCACTATTCAATAAAGCCGGCGCCCATGTCGGGTATGCCGGCGTTTCGCGGCCGGTGGCCGGCCACCTTGTTGTGGAAACCCGTCATGTCAGAAAAATCGTCGCGCAACGCTGTCGTGCTGGTATCGGGCGGCATGGATTCCGCCGTTACCGTCGCGCTGGCGCGGGAGCAGGGGTACCAGGTGCATGCGCTGAGCGTGGCCTATGGCCAGCGCCACCACGCCGAGCTGGCGGCATCCGATCGGGTCGCCGCCATGCTGGGTGCGGTTGAGCACAAGACGGTTGCGGTCGACCTGCGCAGCATTGGCGGCTCGGCGCTCACGGCGAACATCGACGTGCCGCTCGATGCGCCTGACAGCAGTGACATCCCGGTGACCTACGTGCCGGCGCGCAACACGATCATGCTGTCGATCGCGCTGGGTTGGGCCGAGGTGCTGGGCTCCAGCGAAATCTGGTGCGGCGTCAATGCGGTCGACTATTCGGGGTATCCGGACTGCCGCCCGGCCTTCATCGACGCGTTCGAGAAACTGGCCAATCTCGCGACCAGGGCCGGCGTCGAAGGCGCCGGCATCCGCATCCACGCACCATTGATGAACTTGAGCAAGGCCGACATCGCCCGCGAAGGTCAGCGCCTGGGCGTGGACTTCTCGGCGACGGTGAGTTGCTATCAGGCCGACGACCAGGGCCGCGCCTGCGGTCATTGCGATGCGTGCCGGTTGCGTGCGCACGGGTTCCGCGACGCCGGTATCGCCGATCCCACGCGCTACGTATGAGAGGCGGTTGTCTTGTGCCTCCGTAGTGCACCCCGTAAAATCAGCGGCTTGGCTTCGTCTGGCCAAACCGGTTGCACCGCGTCGGGTCGTTAGCTCAGTTGGTAGAGCAGTAGACTTTTAATCTATTGGTCCCGGGTTCGAATCCCGGACGACCCACCAATCATCAGAATGTTCGTGCGGCGCCGTTTTTTTATCGGATCCCGTACGCGGACCGTTGTGTCGATGTCAATTGCTGCCGCGCTCGGCCGGAGTGGCGAGCATCGCGCGGCGCACCTGCTGCGGCAACACGGGTTTGTACAACACCGGTGTTTTTTTCCGCGATCACCGCGCGCACGTGTCCGGCTCGGGTTTCGCCGGTGATCTGCAGGCGTGCAAAACGCCCATCTCCATCGCGTTCGTAGAGGTGATCGAGTTTGGCGAAAAATCGGCCCGCGTTCGCCTGAACGAAGCAGCAGAGCACAGATCACGACGTCGACCGGTGCGGAGCAGTGCGCGGTCGCCTCCAGCGGCCGCTCGGAATCTTCGGCGACGGCCACATCGCAACCGAGCTGCGCCGCAGGCACGGGATGCTGGAAAAGATCACCGGGTCGTCCTCCAGTACCAGTATTCGCCGGCCGGGCAGATTCGCTGGACGTTTCGTTGTCCGGTGGCGTGCGCCGCGCGCGCTGTGGCCAATGGCGATGCGAAATGGAACACGCTACCCCGGCCTGGCCGTGACTTCACTTCCACCCTGACGTCGAGCCATGGCGCCAGCCGCTGCGCGGTGACCAATGATCGGCAGGGATCTGTCCGTCAGCCGTGCGGATCTGGACTTGCGTCACCTGCGGGAGTTCGCCAATTGTTTCGGCAATCCGCAGCAGATCGCGCAGGCGCATCTCTCGTAGCGGTTGCACGCGAACCGATGCGGTCTGCGTCGCGATGGCGTCGGCGTTGGTCTGCGCCATCTGGCGCGATCTGGCCAGTTTGCGCCGGGTCAGCAGGGCGGCCAGCAAGATCGCGTTGATCAGGGTCGGCACCCGGGCGACGAAGGCCATGCGCTGCATCAGCGATGGGTGCTGCCACAACGTGGCTTGCCACGAGTTTTCCTCCAGGTCCATCGCCCGCGTGCTCTCGTGGGTTGCCCGTCCCCCGCACGTTGGGACCGGCTCTATCGCGAAATTCCGACGCCCCGCGCCGCTACCGCACCGAGGGCACAACACTGGCGCGATAGGCCCGGATTGGCAGCTTCCCGGACCGGCGCCGGGCCGGACTTCACTCGGGGGTATGGCGACGCCACCACCGGGCCAGCCGTTCGATCAGCAGCGGCAACAAGGCGAGCAAGGCGATCGCGCCCAGTGGCAGCAAGACGTCGCGATGCATGAACATGCCGATGTCAAAGCTGTTGCCGCGGCTCATCGCGTCGCCCAGACCGGCGCCGACCGAGGTTTCGAAGACCAGCGACACCGTGCCGCCCAGCCAGCTGGCGCCCAGGAACAGCCACAGCGGGCAGCGCAACCAGGCCAGCGCCACCGTGACTGCGCCGAACGGCAAAACCGGCACGAAGCGCAAAAACAGGGTGTAGCTGACCGGGTGCCGCTCATAGCCGTGGTGCAGCCGGGCTACCAGCGCGGGCGGTCGGCGCTCGCCGGGGCCGAACGCGTAGCGGCTGGCCAAGTACAGGATCAGCGCGCCCAGGGTGAGCCCTATCGACGAGGTGATGGTGGCATCCACCACGCCGAAGGCGAAGCCCCCGGCGAGAATGATCACGATCGTGCCGGGGATGCCGGTGGCCACGCTCAGGGTCAGCAAGCCAATGTAGGCCAGCCGGGTCAGCCACGGGTGCAGCGCAATCTGTGCGTGTAGTTCGCCCTGGTGGACAAGCAGTTCGTGCGGGGTCAATGCGTGGAGCGAGCCGGAGGCGAGCAACACGATGCCTGCCAGCAGCAGCAGGATCAGCGGCAGCGCGGCGCGCCAGCGACTCAATACGGTGTGCCGCTCGCGCCATAGGCGGCGAGCACGTCGCGAGCTTGCTCGCGCAGGATGTCGCGGCGTACGGCGATGTGGCGGCGGGTCAGCTCGCCGATCCAGTCGGCCGGCAACGGACCTTCGTCGAACTCGGTGAGCTCCTCGACATCCTGCGCACGCGCGCCGATCAACAGCTCATCGATGCCGGCCCAGACGCTGGCGCCATAGCACTGACAGCATGGCTGCGAGCTGGTCGCCAGCACGTAATGGCCGCCGTCTTCGTTCAGCCGGTGCCGGCCGAGCCGCTGCTGGGCGATCATCAGCGCCATCGTTTCCGCATGTGCGACTGAACAACTCTGCGGTACCACCCGGTTCACGCCGACCGCGACCAGCCGACCGCTGTGGCTGTTGAATACCGCGGCCCCGAACGGACCGCCGCCGCCGCGATTCACGTTCTGCCGCGACAGTTCGATCGCCACGCCAACGCGTTCCGCGTCGCTCTGATAACGCTTGTTGGTGTCGGCGACGTCGCCGATCCATGGTGGCAGGGTCAGGTGGATCTGCAGGGGCAGCATGGGGGTTTGGCCGGATGAAGTTTCAAATGATTTGGGCGAGGTTCGACAAATGTCGCCCCGGTGATCGCTTTCCTTCCACCGCGCAGCGGGGCAAGGTGCCGAACGCGGAAGGGCCGCTCCTGGTATTCGTGCATCGTAGTGAAAACGCCCCATCAGCCCTCCGGACAGCATGTGCTCGCCACATTCCTGTCGCTCGTCGTTCGGCCAGCATCCGCGGCAAACATCGGCAATCCGGCCGGTGTTTTCCCCGCTTTGCGGGGGAAAGCGAATGCAGCGTCGCGTAGCTGCTGGATCATTTGGCGAAGAATGGGTGAGTTGATTTCAGGCATCACCTGGTCGCACCTTCGATACCTCCCTGCGTTTACTTGACGGCAGCCCTGGCCCAGACATCGCGCAGCGTCACGGTGCGGTTGAACACCGGCGCGTCGGAGCGATGGTCGACCCGGTCGGCCACGAAATAGCCCAGCCGCTCGAACTGGAAGCGCTGCTCCGGATCGACCTGGGCGGCGGCGGGCTCCAGCCAGCCCTGCACCACGCGCTTGGCGTCCGGGTTGATGTGCTCCAGCCAGCTCTTGCCGTCTTCCTCGCTGTCCGGCGCGGCCACGTTGAACAGGCGATCGTAGAGGCGTACCTCGGCGGCTGCCGCGTGCTTCGCGCTGACCCAATGGATCGTGCCTTTCACCTTGCGGTCGGCGCCCGGCAGGCCGTGGCGGGTTTCCGGATCGAGCGTGCCGTGCAGCTCGGTCACCCGGCCGTCGGCGTCCTTGATGATGTCGGTGCACTTCACGATGCCGACGCCGCGCAGGCGTACCTCGCCGCCGGGCTTGAGCCGGTGGAAGCCCTTCGGCGGCACCTCGGCGAAGTCGTCACGCTCGATCCACACGTCCCGCGCGAACGGCACCTCACGCGTGCCAAAACTCTCGTTCTTGGGATGGTTCGGGATTGTCAGGATTTCCTCGTGGTCCGCAGGCAGGTTGGTCAGCACCAGCTTGAGCGGGTCGAGCACCGCCATCCGGCGCGCCGCGCTGGCGTCCAGATCCTCGCGAATGCAGCCTTCCAGCACCGCGTAATCGATCACGCTGTTCTGCTTGCTCACACCCACGCGTTCGATCAGCGAGCGCAGCCCGGCCGGCGTGAAACCGCGTCGGCGCAGGCCGCGCAGCGTATTCATGCGCGGGTCGTCCCAGCCCTCGACATGGCCTTCGCTCACCAGCTGCGCCAGCTTGCGCTTGCTGGTGATGCAGTAGCTGAGGTTGAGCCGCGAGAATTCGATCTGGCGCGGCTTGGCCGGCTTCGCCTCCAGCCCGGCATCGACCACCGACTGCCACAACTCGGGATGCGCCGGCAGATCGACGTTGTCCACGCACCAGTCGTACAGCGGGCGGTGGTCCTCGAACTCCAGCGTGCACAGCGAATGGGTAATGCCTTCCATCGCGTCCGACAGCGCGTGGGCGATGTCGTACATCGGGTAGATCGGCCACGCCTCGCCGGTGTTCTGGTGGGGGATCTTGCGGATGCGGTACAGCGCCGGGTCGCGCAAGTTCATGTTGCCCGCGGCCATGTCGATCTTCGCGCGCAGCGTCTTGCTGCCGTCGGCGAATTCGCCGGCGCGCATGCGCTTGAACAGGTCGAGGTTTTCCGCGATGGAGCGTTCGCGATACGGGGAGTTGCGCCCGGGTTCGATGAGCGTGCCGCGATGCGCGCGCATGTCGTCGGCATCGAGGTCGTCCACGTAAGCCTTGCCGTCCTCGATCAGCTTCAGCGCGGCGCGATAGAACACCTCGAAATAATCCGAGGCGTGGCGCAGCTCATGCCATGCGAAACCGAGCCAGCGCACATCCTCCTTGATGCCTTCGACGAATTCGGGGTTCTCCTTGCCCGGGTTGGTGTCATCCAGGCGCAGGTTGCACCAGCCGTCGAACTCGCGGGCAATGCCGAAGCTGAGGCAGATCGCCTTGGCGTGGCCGATATGCAGATAGCCGTTCGGTTCCGGCGGGAAGCGGGTGTGGATCGCCGCGTGTTTGCCCGAAGCGAGGTCGTCGCGCACGATCTGCCGGATGAAATCCTGCGGCGCCGTGGCCGTGGCAGGGGCAACTGCTGCAGGGGCGGAGTTTTCGATCGGCATCGGCTGACGCTCGCGCGCGGTAGTGGGAACCGTCAAGTTTACCCTGTCGCCAGAGTGTGACGCAGGACGACGGTCGCCGCTCGTCCTTGCTCCGCGAGGCGGCGCGGGTTAGCTTGCTTACCATGCGCACCGTCTATCGAGCCGAAAACCTGTTCGACGCCCATCTGGTCAAGGATGCGCTGGAGGCCGACGACATCCCGGCCTTCATCGCCGGCGAGTACCTTACCGGCGGCGTTGGCCAGTTGCCGGCGATGGATTACATCGCGGTGATGGTGCCGGACTCGAGTCTGGCGCAGGCGCAAGCTATCGTGCGCGAAGTGGAGGCCACGCTCAGCGAGGCGCGCCAGGCGATCGATGACATCGGCGAGCAACCCGACGATCCGCTGGCCGCACCCTGCTGAGACCGCGGTTGCACGAACCCGGCAACGCCATGCCATCGGCATGCTGGCCGCGGCATACTCTCCCGCTACCATGGTGCGAGTTCATGCGCCCTGTGCCGATCCATTCAAGCCCGCCATGCACCCAGCCCGTATTCGACTGATCGCCCCCTCCGGCCATGCGCACGATCCCGCAGCGATGGCGCGCGGCGTGGCGCGGCTGCGCGAGGCTGGCTGCACGGTGGAAGGACTTGATGTGCTCGAACGAGCCACGCTGCGTTTCGCCGGCAGCGATGCCGAGCGGGCCGGCGACATCAATGGTCTGGCCACGCTGGCCACGCTGCCGGATATCGCGCTGACCACGCGTGGTGGTTACGGTGCGGCGCGACTGCTGCCACTTCTGGATTACGCCGCCTTGCGCGAGCGCCTGCACGACGCACGGCTCGCGCTGGTCGGCCACAGCGATTTCACCGCGCTGCAAATGGCGCTGTACGCCAACAGTGGACTGTGCACGTTCAGCGGGCCGCTGCTGGCCGATCTGGGTGCGGAACCGCGCCGCGAGTTCAGCTGGCAGCAGCTCTGGACCACGCTGACGTCACCGGCGCTCAGCGTGTCCTGGCGCAGCAGTGTCGCGGCCGCTCTCGACCTGCATGGTCCGCTGTGGGGTGGCAATCTTGCGGTGCTGTGCAGCCTGCTCGGCACGCCGTATTTCCCTGCGATCGGTGGCGGCATCCTGTTCGTCGAGGACATCGGCGAGGCGTCGTACCGGGTCGAGCGCATGCTCTACCAATTGCACCTGTCCGGCGTGCTGGACCGGCAGCACGCGCTGGTGCTTGGCAATTTCAGCCAGTGCGGACCCGGTGGGCGCGACAACGGCTACGACCTGGCCGCGGCGTTCGCCCAGATCCGCGCCGTGGCGGGCATCCCGGTAGTCGACGGCCTGCCGCATGGCCATGCCGCCCAACAGCTCACGTTGCCGTTCGGCGCCCCGGCCCGGTTACGCGTCGACGGCCACGCCGCACGGCTGGAAGTCAGTGACTATCCGTACCTCGAGCACGTCGCTCCCGTCAGCACTGCCGAAAACCCGTAAAATGATCAGCCCAGACGGGTTCGCTTCCAGGAAACAGACTTATGAAGACCATCGAAGGCGATTTCGCCAAGCCCGAGGGCCGCTTCGCGATCGTCGCCGGCCGCTTCAACGGATTCATCGTCGAATCGCTGGTGGCTGGTGCGCGTGACGCGCTGGTGCGCCATGGCGTGGAGGACGACGCGATCGAGCTGATTCGCGTGCCTGGCGCCTGGGAGATCGCCCTGGTCGCCCACAAACTCGCTCATTCGGGCACCTACGCCGCGGTGATCGCGTTGGGCGCGGTGATCCGGGGCGCCACCCCGCACTTCGACTTCGTCGCCGGCGAATGCGCCAAGGGCCTGGCCCAGGCGGCGCTCAGCTCCGGCGTGCCGGTGGCATTCGGCGTGCTGACCACCGACAGTATCGAGCAGGCCATCGAGCGCGCGGGCACCAAGGCCGGCAACAAGGGCGTCGACGCGGCACTGGCCGCGCTGGAAATGGCCAACCTGTACGGAAAGCTCTGATGGCCGAGCCGGTACGTGGCCTCGACCTGCAGGCGCGTTCGCGCGCCCGCCGCCGCGCGCTGCAGGCGATGTATGCGTGGCAACTCAGCGGTAGCGCCATGAACGCGGTGATCGAGCAGTTTCGCCATGAGCAGGACATGCAAGTAGCCGACCTCGACTACTTCGAGGATCTGCTGCACGGCGTGGACAAGAACGTCGAGGCGCTCGATGCCTGCCTGCGCCCGCACCTCGATCGCGAGGTGACGCAGGTCGACCCGATCGAGCGGGCGGTGCTGCGGCTGGCTGCCTACGAATTGAAATACCGCCCCGACGTGCCGTATCGGGTCGTGCTCAACGAGGCGATCGAGGTGACCAAGCGTTTCGGCGCCGATCACGGCCACAGCTACGTCAACGGCGTGCTGGACAAGCTGGCCGCCGAACTGCGTGCGGTCGAGAAGCACGGCTGATGACCGGCGGCGGCGCGACCGCATTCATGGACCGCCTCGTGCCGACGCTGGAAACCGAGCGGCTGTGTTTGCGCGGCCATCGCAAGGACGACCACGCCGCGCTGGCGGCGATCTGGGCTGATCCCGAGGTCGTCCGCTACATCGGCGGCAAGCCGTTCACAGCGCAGGAATCGTGGTTGCGGCTGCTGCGTTATCCCGGGCTGTGGTGCCTGCTTGGCTACGGTTTCTGGGCGATCGAGGAGAAAGCCGGCGGACGCCTGATCGGGGACATCGGCTACATGGACGTGAAACGCGACATGCAGCCGCCGCTGGGCACCATGCCCGAGCTGGGCTGGGTACTGGCCGCCGATGCGCAAGGCCATGGCTACGCGAGCGAGGCGCTGACCGCCGTGCTGGCCTGGGGGCACGCGCATTTCGGCGCGCACCGGGCGGTGTGCATCATCGATCCGGCGAACGCCGCGTCGATCCGTCTCGCGGCGAAGGCGGGCTTTCGTCTTGCCTATGCATCCACCTATCTCGACGAACCTGTGCAGGTGTTCGTTCGCGATGAAGCGTGACGGTGTGATCGCGATGGAATTCGACCTGATCGAGCTGATCCGCCAGCGCACCGCGCAGCCGCGCGACGATGTGCGCCTGGGCATCGGCGATGACGCGGCCGTACTGGCCGTCCCCGCCGACCAGGATCTGGTGGTGGCGATCGATACCCTGGTCGAGGGCGTGCATTTTCCACGCGGCACCGCGGCGGCCGACATCGGCTGGAAGGCACTGGCGGTGAATCTGTCCGATCTCGCCGCGATGGGCGCCAGCCCCGCCTGGGCCTTGCTCAGCCTGACTCTGCCGCAGGCCGACAGCGCCTTCGTCGAAGGCTTCGTCGAGGGCTTTGTCCAGCTGGCGCAGCCGCACCGGCTGGCGTTGGTCGGCGGCGACACCACGCGCGGGCCGTTGACGGTCAGCGTGGCCGTGCACGGCTTCGTGTCGCCGGGCAAGGCGCTGACTCGTTCCGGCGCGCGCGTCGGCGACGTGGTGCTGGTTACCGGCACGCTCGGCGATGCCGCCGCCGGACTGCACGCCTTGCAATTTCCGCCGCGTGGCGAGGCCGCACACACCCACTTGCGCGAACAATTGATCGAGCGGCTCAATCGTCCCACCCCGCGCCTGGCCGCCGGCATCGCGTTGCGCGACCAGGCTCATGCCTGCGTCGATATCTCGGACGGCCTGCTTGCCGATCTTGGCCACATCTGCACCGCCAGCGGCGTCGGCGCCGAGATCGATGCCGCGCTGCTGCCGCGCTCCTCGGCCCTGCTCGATCTGCACGACGACACTCGCGCGCTGCAGTTCGCCCTGAGCGGCGGTGACGATTACGAATTGTGCTTCTGTGTGCCAGCCAACCTGGCAGCCCGGGTGCAGGCCGACCTGTCCCGCCTGGGTGGTGGCGCGACCCGAATCGGCCGTATCGTGGCCGGCGCGGGAGTGCGCGTTCGAGGTCAGGATGGCGCGTGGCTGGAATGTGGCAGTGATGGTTGGGAGCATTTCGCGTGACGGCGAAAAAGTACCTGAGCGCCGAACAACGACATGCCCTGCTGGCCAGCCCGGCCGGCTGGCTTGCCTGCGGTTTCGGCTCGGGCCTGACACCGGTGGCGCAAGGCACGTTCGGCTCGCTGGCCGCGCTGCTGCCGTGGCTGCTGTTGCGCGAGTTGCCGCTGTGGATCTATCTGATTGTGCTGCTGGTCGGCTTCGCCATCGGGGTGTGGGCGTGTGACGTCGCCGGCCGCGCGCTCCGCGTCAGCGACCACCGCAGCCTGGTGTGGGATGAGTTCATCGGCCAATGGGTCACGCTGATTCCGCTGCTGGTGCCCGCACTGCTCCCCGCCGGCGGCTTCCACTGGTGGATGCTCGCGGCCGGCTTCGTCCTGTTCCGCCTGTTCGACGTGTGGAAACCATGGCCGATCCGCTGGTTCGATCGCCGGGTCAAAGGCGGCCTGGGCGTGATGATCGACGATGTGGTCGCGGGCGTGTTCGCGGGTGTGGTGCTGGCGCTGATCCTGCAGGCGTTGCGCTGATCGATCGGTGCACCGCTGGCGGGCTGCGTTGTGGCAGGCGCGATTTCAAGCCAGGCCGACGCTGATAGTGAGCCGGTGAATTTGGCCTGGTTTGACGCCAAATTGCTGGAAGCTGAGCGCCCATCGCATAGGACGCCAATGAGATTGATCCAGCGTCAGGCGTCGCCCATGAGGCGAGAACGGCCACCTCAACCGGCGCTTCGCGCCACCTTTTCACCCGCAAGCGGACTCCCCGGGTGGCCGACGGGAGAAGGGCTATCCGGGTCGAGCTTGGACGCCGATCAGGTCGTCTTTCCAGCAGTTGAATGGCTCACCAGATCTTCACCCGATCCTTCGGCGCCAGGTACAGCTTCTCGCCGGGCCTTACCGTGAACGCGGGGTACCATTCATCGATATTGCGCACGGTCTCGGCGCGGAACTGCGGCGGTGCGTGCACGTCGGTGGTCAGGCGTTGGCGTAGCGCCGCATCACGCATCTTGGAGCGCCAGGCCTGGCCGAAGGCGAGGAAGAAGCGCTGGTCGCCGGTGAGGCCGTCGAGCACCGGGGCAGGCTTGCCGCCGAGCGACTTGTGATAGGCGAGATAGGCGATCGTGAGGCCGGAGACGTCGGCGATGTTTTCGCCCAGGGTCTGTTCGCCGCTGACGTGCAGGCCGGGCAGCGCCTGGTATGGGTTGAACTGATCGACCAAGCGCCGGGTGGCGGCCTTGAAGTGGGCGAGGTCGGCCGGTGTCCACCAGTTTTCCAGCTTGCCCTGGGCGTCGAACTCGGCGCCGGTGTTGTCGAAGCTGTGGCTGATCTCGTGGCCGATCACCGCGCCGATCGCGCCGTAGTTTGCGGCCGGGTCGGCGTTCGGGTCGAAGAATGGCGGCTGCAGGATTGCGGCGGGGAAGTTCAGCGCGTTTTGCGGCGGCAGGTTCAGTGCGTTGACGGTTTGCGGCGTCATCCACCATTCGTTCCTGTCCACCGGCTGGCCGAGCTTGGCGCGCTGGTGTTCGTATTCGAACTTTTCGGCACGCAGATGGTTGCCGATCGCATCGTCCGGACGGATCTCCAGCGACGCATAATCACGCCACTGGTCGGGGTAACCCACGCCAACCTTCAGCGTGGTCAGCTTGGCCTTGGCTTTCTCGCGGGTGGCTGGGGTCATCCAGGCGAGGTCGTCGATGCGCTGGTTGAAGGCGGCGATCAGGTTGTGCACCAGTTGTTCAACCGCCGCCTTGGATGAGGCGGGGAAATACTGCTTGACGTAGATTTGCCCCACCGCGTCGCCCAAATCGCTGCTGGTGGCGGCGACCGCGCGCTTCCAGCGTGGCTCCTGTTGCGGCGTGCCCTGCAGGACACGGCTGTGGAAATCGAAGTGCAGGTCGGCAAACGCTTTTGGCAGCAGGTCGGCGCTGTGGTCAAGAGTGTGGAACACCAGCAGATCCTTCCACGCCGGCAACGGCTCGCTCGCAACCAGGGCGGACAGGCCGGTAATCGCCGAAGGTTGCCACACGTCGACCTGCTGCTGGCCGTCCAGGCCGGCTGCCTTGAAGTAGGCGGTCCAGTCCAGGCCCGGTGCCTTGGTCGGGAAGTCGGCCATGCGCCACAGGTTGTTGGCCTTGTGCACGTCCTGGCTGTCGAGCAGGCTTTCCTGCGCCGTGGCGATCTTCGTTTCCAGCGCCACGATGGTCTTCGCTTTGGCCGCGCTGTCGGCGATGCCGGCCTGCTTGAGCAGTGCAGCGACGTAGTCCAGATACTTCGCGCGGAACGCCGTCATGTGCGGATCGGTGGAGAGGTAGTAGTCGCGGCTCGGCATCGAGACCCCACCTTGCAGGAGATAGGCGATGTGCTGTGCGGGATCCTCCAGACGCTGGGTGACGAATAGACCAAACAGATGCTCGGTGTGGAACTGAGTGGCGTTGATCGGATCGACGTCGGCACGCAGGCGACTGCCCAGCACGCGTGCCAGGTCCGCCCGCGAGCCGATCGCGTGGATCCGGGCCAGCTCCGGCTTGAGCGGCGCGAGGCCATGCTGCTCGATGGACGCGGCGTCCATCCACGCGGCGTAATAGTCGGCGATCTTGCGCGCATTGCTGCCCCCAGCCGGGTGGCTGGCGCCGGCTTGGCGGATCAGGTCTGCGGTGTCCTGCTCGGCTTTCTTGAATACCTCGTAGAAGGTGCCGGTGTTGGAGCGGTCGGCAGGTATCGTGGCGGTTTTCAGCCAGTCGCCATTCGCGTAGCGAAAGAAATTGTCACCCGGCCTGACAGCGTGGTCGATGCCTTGCAGGTCGATGCCGATGGTGGAGTTGGCAGGCGTGGCAGCCAAGCTGCTTGAGCCGCACGCGATCGCGGTGGTGAGGATCCAGCGAAGTCGATGCATGGGTGCGTCCAGGCGAAAAAATGATCCTCACCATAATGCACCGGTCCGGGTTCCGGGAGCATGACTGATGGGCTAAGCGATCGGCCGGGCGCCAGTGATGGCCGCATCGAGGGTGGCCACGACCTGGGTCTCGCCCACACCGCCCACGATCTCGGCGCGGCCGATTCCCCGCCACAGGATCAGGCGCAGCTGGCCGGCCATGTTTTTCTTGTCCAGCCGCATCAGCTCAAGCAATTGCGGAGCATCCATCCCGGGCGGAATAGCGACCGGCAGGCCGAGCCGGCGCAGCAGTTGTTCCAGTCGCGCGGTATCGAAGGGCTCGCTCATGCCGAGGCGCTCGGACATCTGCGCGGCCAGCACCATGCCGATCGCCACGCCTTCGCCGTGCAGCAAGGTGGTGTAGTGGCCGGCGGTTTCCAGTGCGTGGCCGAAGGTGTGGCCGAAGTTGAGGAGGGCGCGTTCGCCTTGTTCGGTTTCGTCGCGGGAAACCACGCCGGCCTTGTACTGCACCGTGCGCGCGGTCGCTTCGAGTACGGCGTTCATGTCGTGCGCGGCGAGTGCGTCGGCATTCTGTTCCAGCCAGGCGAAGAACGTCTCGTCGCCGATCGCCGCACCCTTGACCACTTCAGCCAGGCCCGCGCGGTACTCGCGCTCGGGCAGCGTCGCCAGCGTGTCGATGTCGGCAATCACTGCGCGCGGCTGGTGGAACGCGCCGACCAGGTTCTTGCCCCGTGGCAGGTTCACCCCGGTCTTGCCGCCGACCGAGGAATCGACCATCGCCAGCAAGGTGGTCGGCATCTGGATGAAGTCGATGCCACGCATCCAGCATGCAGCGCTGAATCCGGCGAGGTCGCCGACCACGCCGCCGCCGAGCGCGATCACGCAGGCGTCGCGGGTGGCGCCGAGCTGGCCCAGTGCGTCCAGCGCGCGGCCCACGTTGGCGAAGCTCTTGTGCCACTCGCCGTCCTCAAGCAGGAACGACGACCAGTGCAGGCTCGCCAGCCCGGCCTCGATCCGCGGCAGGTACAGCGGCGCCACCGTGGTGTTGCTGATCACCAGCGCGTGCCGGCCGCGCAGCAGCGGGCGCCAGCGCGTGTGATCGGCGAGCAGGCCGCTGCCGATCCATACCGGATAACTGCGCAGGCCGAGCGCGACGTTGATGCTGTGCAGGGGAGGCTTGTTCATGCTTGATGCGATGACGAATGAATGGGAGCGCGTTGCCAATGTTGATCGAGCAGAGCGATGCAGCGTTCGCCCGCAGCGTTGACGCTGCCATGGTGGCCGGGTACGGCGAGCTCGGCAAGCTCGCGATAGATCGGCTCGCGTGCAGCGGCCATTGCCAGCAGCTGTGCGCGGCGATCGGGCACGGCCAGCAACGGACGGCGCTGATCGCGTTCGAGTCGTTCGAGTTGTTGCTCGACGCTGGCCTGCAGCCACACCACGTAGCCGCGTTGACTCAGCCACTGGCGGTTGGCGTCGGCCAGCACGGCGCCGGCGCCGGTTGCCAGCAGCACGCCTGCGCGCTGGCTCAGCGCATCCAGCAGCGCGCTTTCGCGCTGGCGGAAGCCGGTCTCGCCCTCGATCTCGAACACCGTGCTGACCGCCACCCCGCAATGCTGCTCGACTTGCTGGTCGAGATCGACGAACGACAAGCCATAATGATCGGCGAGCCGCCGCCCGATCGAAGTCTTGCCGGCGCCGGTTGGCCCGATGATGAACAGGTTGCACGACGGATTCATGGGCAGATGCTAGCAGGCGCAGAAGGAGGGCCGCGGTGAGCGAACAGGTGCTGCTGGCGGGGTGTGGCGATCTCGGCCTGCGCGTGGCGCGACGGCTGCGCGAGCGCGGTGACCAGGTGTGGGCACTGCGCCGGCAACCGCGTTCGTCGGGCGACGACGGGATCAAATGGTTGCGCGCGGATCTCACCCGACCGGACAGCCTGCGTGCGCTGCCGCCAGGCATCAGCCAGCTGGTCTATCTGCCGACGCCGGATCGGCGCGATCCGGACGGTTATCGAGCCACCTTCGTCGACGGCCTGCGTCATCTGCTCGCCGCGCTGGGCGACAGCTCGCTGCAACGCGTGCTGTTCGTCTCCTCCAGCGCCATCTACGGCGACCACCACGGCGGCTGGGTCGACGAGGACACGCCCGCCGCGCCGCCGGGGTTCAACGGCGCGACGCTGCTGGCGGCGGAACGGTTGCTGGCGGCGCAGCCGGTCCAGCATCCGGATATCAGCAGTTTCGACATCACCGCCTTTGTCTACGACCGCCTGCGCGGCTACTACGCCGATCGCGGGGTGTCGCCGCAGCAGTTCGAGGCCGTGAGCCAGGTCGCCCACGATTCCTTGCCCGACTTCGATCGTCGCCTCGCCGCGATCGGTGAATTCGCCACCCTGCCGGAGGCGGCAGCGCTGGCCGCGGCCAACAAGCGCAGCCGCAACATCCTGCGCAAGGCCGAGGGCGCAGTGCCCGATTCCGTCGATGCCACGTTGTTTGCCGAAGCGGCCGAACGCGAACTCGCCGACGCGATCGATGCGGCCATCGCCGACACCGATCCGCTGCTGGATGCGGGCGACTACGTGGCCGTGCTGGGTCGTCTGGCCCGACTGCGGCCGCAGGTGGATGCGTTCTTCGAGCAGGT
>CAJDVU010000050.1_pt1 | contig 25718 bp, 16 predicted proteins | sample 7391431 | NCBI WGS metagenome assembly CAJDVU01 (sample SAMEA7055700, study PRJEB34461) | soil metagenome | biome: terrestrial ecosystem; feature: Peninsula; material: soil | place: Antarctica | collected 2016
CTACGTTATCGCCGTTCAACGCCGACACCGGCAGGCACTGCACCTGGTCGATACCCAGGGTTTGCGCCAGCTCGCGGTATTGAATGGCAATCGCGTCGTAGACCGCCTGGTCGTAACCGACCAGATCCATCTTGTTCACCGCCAGCAGCACATGGCGGATGCCGAGCAGACCACATATATAAGTGTGCCGCCGGGTCTGGGTTAGCACGCCCTTGCGCGCATCGATCAGCACGATCGCCAGCTCGGCGTTGGAGGCGCCGGTGGCCATGTTGCGGGTGTACTGCTCGTGGCCGGGGCAATCGGCCACGATGAAGCTGCGCCGCGCGGTATGGAAGTAGCGGTAGGCCACGTCGATGGTGATGCCTTGCTCGCGCTCGGCATCCAGCCCGTCGGTAAGCAGGGCGAAATCGAGCACATCCTCCGCCGCATCGGCATGCAGACGGCGGCTCTCGCGCGCCAAGGCGGCCAGTTGATCGTCCGGCAGCATGCCGGCGTCGTACAGCAGGCGTCCGAGCAGGGTGCTCTTGCCGTCGTCCACGCTGCCGCAGGTGATGAAACGCAGCAGTCCCTTCGGCGAGGCGGTCGGCTCGACGTGCGTTTGTGCCCCCATCAGAAGTAGCCCTCCTGCTTCTTGCGCTCCATCGACGCGGTGGGATCCTGGTCGATCACCCGGCCCTGGCGCTCGGAAGTGCGCGAGGCGGCCATCTCGTCGATCACCTTCTGCAAGGTGTCGGCCGAGGACTCCACCGCGCCGGTCAGCGGATAACAGCCCAGCGTGCGGAAACGCACCCCGCGCATCTGGATGCGCTCACCCTCGCGCAAGGTGAAGCGCTCGTCATCGACCATGATCAGTGCGCCATCGCGCTCCACGATCGGGCGCGGCTTGGCGAAATACAGCGGCACCACCGGGATGTTCTCGCGCTGGATGTACAGCCACACATCCATCTCGGTCCAGTTGGACAGCGGAAACACCCGCACGCTCTCGCCCTTGCGGATGAACGTGTTGTAGTTGTGCCACAGCTCCGGACGCTGATTCTTCGGGTCCCAGCGATGCTGCGCGTTGCGGAACGAGAACACGCGCTCCTTCGCCCGCGACTTCTCTTCATCGCGGCGCGCCCCACCGATCGCGGCGTCGAACGCGTACTTGTTCAGCGCCTGCTTCAGCGCCTGGGTCTTCATCACGTCGGTATGCACGGTGGCGCCGTGGGTCAGCGGCGAGATGCCCTGGCGCACGCCATCCTGGTTGGTGTACACCAGCACCTCCACCTCGCCGGCCGCCGCGATCTTGTCGCGGAACGCGATCATCTCGCGAAACTTCCAGGTGGTATCGATGTGCAGCAACGGCATCGCCGGCTTCGCCGGGTAAAACGCCTTGCGCAGCAGATGCAGCAGCACCGAGGAGTCCTTGCCGATCGAATACAGCGTCACCGGGCGCAGGAAGGCCGCCTGCACCTCGCGGAAGATGTGGATGCTCTCCGCCTCCAGGTCGTCGAGGTGGGAAGGCAGCTTGGACGCGGTGGCGGTCATCACATCAAGAATCCGTATCAGTTACCGGCGGGACGATGTCGACTAGCTGTCCGACAACGCCTGCGGAAGCGTGATTATAGGGCGCACCGGGCGAACCTCATCGAATAGACGCCAAATCCGAATGGCAGTTACTTGACGGCAATTTCCGCAAGAGTCGTCATTCCCGCGAAAACGGGAATCCATTGACTTCCAGGCTGTGAGGCAGGGTGATGCACGTCGGATCCCCGCTTGACCAGCCCTTCGGCTGTTGGAGTGCGCCTCGCGGGGGTGATGACCTTGAGTAAGTGCCATGCACGCCAAAACCGCTTCTCATGTCGAGACCTGATCAGGGTCGAACCCAAACTGCAAAAGGCCCCTCGCCGTCGGCGTTCGCACCGGGTACAAACAATCGGTGAGAGGAGTTGGGGAGGAGGCTCGGGCGGAGCGCAATGTAGCAACGCTCAGCACTGTGATTGCACGCTTCGCGCGTACCCTCATCCGGCGCTTCGCGCCACCTTCTCCCGGAGGGAGAAGGACTATCACCGCTGAGGTTCGACGCCAACCAAGTATCAACCTAGCCCGCGGCGATGACGGTAGAACGATTGTCGGCACCACACGACAGGAGCGACTTCAGTCGCCATGTTTCTGCTCTGAACTATTCAAGTCCAGGAGGATCGCTCCTGCAGCCGTCCCCGCAAACTGCTCCCATCGAACCTCCAGCCCTCAAGCAATGACCGGATAGTTCGGCTCCGCATCCAGCGTTGCCGCACAGGCCGCCGCCAATTCCAGCAGGCGCAGGTCCGAGCCGCGCGGTCCGACCAGTTGCAGGCCGACCGGCAGCCCGTCGGACAGGTTGCCCATGGGCAGGCTCACCGCCGGACAGCCGGCAAGGCTGGCGAAGCTGGTGAGATCGGCGATCGAGTCCGGCACCGGACCGTCCAGCGGAAAAGCACCTTGTGGCGTGGTCGGCAGCACCAGCACATCGACCTGGGAGAACAGGCGGCGCATCTTCAGCGTGGCCGCATCGAGCACGCGATCGGCCACCGCATAGTCCGCAGCACTCTTGCGGTCAGCGAAGCCCAGCATCTGGCGGAAGCGGTCCGACACGGGATGCGCGCTGGTGTCGGCCAGGTCGTCCGCAAATGTGCCCAGCATCTCCGCTTCCATCAGGAGCAGGCCGGCGCGGCGCGTGCGGGCGAAATCCCAGTCGGCGAAGTCGACCGTGCGACGATCGCCCAGCGCGTGCGGCAGCTTGGCCATGGCGGCCTCGAACACCTCGATCACGCCAGCCTCCACGCCGACCGCTGCCAGATCCGGCAGCAGACCGGCGCGCAGATGACCCGGATCCCAATCCGGCAACGCGAACGCCACCCGGCGCCGGCGCGAGCGGGCATCGTCGGCGTCGTGACCGGCCAGCACCTGCAGCAGCACGGTCAGGTCCTCGACGCTGCGTGCCAACAGGCCCACCGAGTCCAGCCGGCGCGCCGCCGGCACCAGGCCGCGCGCGGAAATCTCGCCATGCGTGGGTTTCAATCCGTAGATGCCGCAGTAACTGGCCGGGATGCGGATCGAACCGAGGCTGTCCGAGCCCACCGCCGCCACCGCCAGGCCCGCGGCCACCGCAGCGGCGGCGCCACCGGAGGACCCGCCGGCGCTGTAGCCGTGCCGGTGTGGATTGTGCGTCGGACCGAAATGCGGGTTGTCGGTGGCCGCCCCCAGCGCGCCCTCGTCCATGTTGGTCTTGCCGATCACCACCGCGCCCGAGGCGCGCAACCGTGCCACCACGTGCGCATCGCTCGGTGCCGGCTTGCCTCGTCCTGGCAGGCCGACCCGGGTCGGCCAACCGGCCATGTCGAGATTGTCCTTGAGCGCAAGCGGAATGCCGTCCAGCCGTCCGATCACACCGTCACGCCGACGCCGGTCGGCCATGTGCGCCTGTTCCTGCATCAGGCCGGAGCGCTGGTCGACATAACAATGAAGCTGCGGGTCCAGCCGTTCAATCGCCTGTTGATAAACGTCGGCCAGCGCCTCCGGCCGCACCCTGCCCGAGGCCAGCCAGTGCAGCAGCTGGCACAGCGTGGCGCGACGCAGATCGATATCGGCAATCGGCGGCAGCGAATTCATGAACTCTCCTTGCGAACCAGTTGCGATTATTGCCGCCTCACCCGCAGCGAGTGCAAGGCGTGGCGCAGCACGCGTTGCCCCACGCGGCGTGAACCCGGACAATGGACCAGAGTATCGTGTTTCAACGACGACGCCGACACCATCACACCGTACTAGCCGCAGGAGTCCGCCATGAGCGAGCGCGAAACCATGGAATACGACGTCGTCGTGGTCGGCGCGGGCCCCGCCGGACTATCTTTCGCGATCCGCCTGAAACAGTTGAAGCCCGACGTCAGCGTCTGCGTGATCGAGAAATCCTCGACCATCGGCGCGCACATCCTGTCCGGCGCCGTCATCGAACCCCAACCGCTGGACGCGTTGCTGCCCGGCTGGCGTGACAACCCGCCGCCGATCTGCGTGCCCGCGGGTCCGGACGAGTTCTACCTGTTCAGCAAGACCGGCGCGCGCAAGCTGCCGTTGCCGCCGGGCATGCACAACCACGGCAACTTCATCGTCTCGCTGGGCGCCCTGTGCGCATGGATGGCGCCGCAGGCCGAAGCGCTGGGCGTGGATGTATTCCCCGGCTTCGCTGCCGCCGACACCGTCCACAACGACGACGGCTCGGTCGCCGGCGTGCGCATCGGCGACATGGGCGTGGCCAAGGACGGTTCGCACAAAGCCAATTACACGCAAGGCATCGACATCAAGGCCAAGGTCACGGTGCTGGCCGAAGGCGCCCGCGGCAGCCTGACCAAGGTGCTGGTCAAGCGCTTCAAGCTGGACGAGCACAGCGATCCACAAGGCTATTCCATCGGCATCAAGGAACTGTGGCAGGTGCCGGCCGGACGCGCGACGCCCGGCAAGATCGTGCACAGTTTCGGCTGGCCAGCCGACACCCGCACCTACGGCGGCGGATTCCTCTATCACCTGGACGGCGACCGCATCGCACTGGGCTACGTCAGCGGCCTCGACTACAGCGACCCGAAATACAAGCCGTGGGAAGCGTTCCAGCAATGGAAGCACCACCCGCTGATCAAGCCGCTGCTGGAAGACGGCACCATTCTCTCCGCCGGCGCCCGCGCCATGGTCACCGGCGGCTACCAGTCGCTGCCGAAAGTGGAGATGCCCGGCGCGCTGCTGATCGGCGACACCGCCGGCCTGCTCAACGTGCCCAAGATCAAGGGCACCCACCAGGCGATCAAGAGCGGCATGCTCGCCGCCGAACACCTGGCCGGCAAGCTCGACAGCGCCGGCTTCGACGCGAAATTGCGCGGCTCGGAGGTGATGGCCGAGCTGAAGAAAGTGCGCAACGTGAAACCCGGCTTCAAGAAAGGCTTGTGGTTCGGCATGCTCAACGCCGCCTGGGAAACCGCCACCGCTGGCCTGTCCCCGTGGACGTTCAAGAACAAGGCCGACTGGTCCAGTCTGCACAAACTGGGCGAATACGACGAACCGATTCGCGACTACGTGCAGCGCACCCTGCCACCACGCGACCGCCTGGCCAGCGTCTACTTCGCCGCCACCGAACATGACGAAGACCAGCCGGTCCACCTGCACGTGGCCGACACCAACATCTGCGCAACGAAGTGTTTCGAGGAATACGACAATCCGTGCACGCGCTACTGCCCGGCCCAGGTCTACGAAATGGTGGACGACGCCAGCATGCCGCACGGCAAACGCCTGCAGATCAACGCCGCCAACTGCGTGCACTGCAAGACCTGCGACATCAAGGACCCGTACGAGATCATCACCTGGGTCACGCCCGAGGGCGGCGCCGGGCCGAATTACCAGAATCTGTCACAACGCCGGCCTTGGCCCACTGCTCGTCGGCAATCCAACCTGGTCGACATCAGTCACGATCGCCCGCATGGCTCCGGGCACGCTATTCGCTGCGATACGAGCGCTTTGTACACGCTGCCTGCGAGTCGCCGTTTTCGACGCCAGGCTGGCACTGCACGACGTTGACGGCGAAAACGGGGCGGCAGGCGCTACACGTGGTTGGCTCCAGCCCGAGATCGATCTCCGCGTGTTGGCCCTCGCCTTGAGGCCATCCGCCTACGCTCCGGGTCGGGCGCGAAACACCACCGGCAGCATCACCCCCACCTCGTACTGCGGATGATGGGTGGAGACGAAACCGGCGAACGGATCGTAATTGAGACCGATCTGCACCGCGCGGAAACCCGCGTCGTGCAGATCGGTCAGCAGTTGCCAACCAAAATGGTGCCAGGTGTAAATACCCTCGGCGCGCAAGCCGTCGCCGTGGTACTCCGGTGGCTGCAGGTGTTCGATGCTGCCATCGGCCCGAGTGCGCCCGCGCAGCAGGTTGTTGGTGCTGAACATGAAGAACGGCATGGTGAAAACCAGCCACCCGCCCGGTGCCAGCACGCGATGGCACTCGGCCAGCGCCAGGCGATGGTGTTCGACATGCTCCAGCACGTCAGTGTGCGCAACCAGGTCAAGCGAGGCGTCGGCCCAGGACAGCCCCAGCAGCGATTCATGCCGCACCGGCCGGCCACGAAGCCTGTAGGTTTGACCGGCAACATGCTCTTCGCCCAGATATTCCGATTCGATCAGGCGCGGATAGCGCAACGCAAGCTGCCGGCCCAGCGGCGTACGCGCCTCCAGCAGCGCGACCCTCGCCTGCGGCTGGTCGCCAACGGATTCGGTGATCGCCTGCCACAGCAAGCGCTTGCGATTGGTCAACTTGCAGCGCCGGCACACCATGCCCTCGCGTAGATTGGGTACACCATCGAAATGCGCGCCGGTCCTTACCCGCATGCGGACCATCGCACGGCAACAAACGCAGTAGCCGCGCCAGTTGCGCCGACCAGCGAGATAGCGCTCGCCGGTCTCCACTTCGTGGCGCAAAGTCAGAGCGACTGACATGAAGTCGTCAGCGTGATCGAACCAGGTGAACATGGAGACTCCGCGATGTCGGGGTGGAGGAGAGCATCTCGATCGTCGCGCCGGCCCTCGCCCACGTGCGCCCGATGCCGGATAATCGCATTTTTCGCCAGGGCATGAAGGCGTGCATTTGATTTCGCGACTGCGCTGGCGTTACCGGCGCGCCACCTATCTGCTGCGTCGCCTGATCGGCAGTGTGGCGCTGCGCGGCGTGCGTGGTACCTGGCATCGTGCCGCGCAGGAATTTCGCCGACGTCCGGCCCCGAACTCCAGCCTGCAACTGTTGCCGCTCGACGCAAGCGTGACCGGGCTGGCCATGCCGGAGTGCACCGCGCCGTGCGTATCCGTGATCATCCCGGTGCACGGCAAGCTGGCTTACACGGTGACCTGCCTGCGCACCCTCATGCAACACGCCACCGAGGCCACGTTTGAAGTGCTGGTGGTGGATGACGCCTCGGCGGATGACAGCGCCCGCGTGCTGGCTGGAATCCCCGGATTGCGGCTGCTGGTGAACTCGCACAACGTGGGGTTCGTGGAAAGTTGCAATACCGGCGCGACTGCCGCCTGCGGCGAGTTTCTGCTGTTTCTCAACAACGACACCCAGGTCACGCCCGGCTGGCTGGATGCGCTGCTGCGTTGTTTCGCCGAACGCGCCGACTGCGGCATCGCCGGCAGCCGGCTGGTCTATCCGGATGGCCGCTTGCAGGAGGCTGGTGCACTGGTGTTCGCCGACGGCAATGGTTGGAACTGCGGCCGCTTCGCAGCGCGCAACGATCCAGCGTTCGGCTACCGCCGCGAGGTCGACTACGTTTCTGGCGCCGTCCTGTTGATCCGCAAAGACCGGTTTCACCAGGTTGGAGGCTTCGACCTGCGCTACGCCCCGGCCTACTACGAAGACACCGACCTGGCGTTCGCTGTGCGCCGGCTCGGCTTGCGCGTGTACTACGAACCGGCCAGCACGGTGATCCATTGCGAGGGGATCAGCGCCGGCACCGATCTCGAGCACGGCATGAAACAGTACCAACGGCTGAATCAAGCGAAGTTCGTCGCCAAATGGCAGGTCGAACTTGCCGCGCAGCCACCGACCGGCACGCCGCTGGAACGCGCCATCCGCTGGCGTCGGCGTGGCCGCGTACTGGTGGTGGATGCGATGACGCCAGAACCCACGCGCGACTCTGGCTCACTGCGCTTGTGCGCCATCCTGAATCTCCTCGACCAGCAAGGCTGGAGCACCGCCTTCGCGCCCGACGACGGCCATGCCAGCGCGCATGAGATCGCGGCATTGGGCGCCCTGGGCTGCGAAACCCTGGGCCGCCCCCAGCGGGCGGATTTGCCACGCTGGCTGCGCCAGCATGGCCGCGAACTGCATGCGGTGATCCTGTCCCGCCATACCGTGGCCGGCCAGTACCTCAAACTGGTGCGACGGCATGCGCCACAGGCGAAGCTGATCTTCGACACGGTCGACCTGCACTTCCTGCGCGAGGAACGCGCCGCGAAGGTGGCCGGCAGTACCGCATTGGCACGCCAGTCCGAGGCATCCCGGCGCAACGAACTAGCGCTGATCCAACAAGCCGACGTCACCTTCGTGGTCAGTCCGCACGAACAGACCTTGCTGGCGGAACTGGCGCCACGGGCCAGAGTGGACGTGCTGTCCAACATCCACGAGGTGCATGGCTGTCGCCAGCCACACGCGCAACGGCGGGATCTCGTCTTCATCGGCGGCTACGGCCACCCGCCCAACAGCGATGCGATGGAATGGCTGGCGCGCGAGATCGTGCCGCGATTGCGCCAGGCCATGCCGGACATCCAGGTGCATGTGCTCGGCGACGTGCCGGCAGCGAAACGGCGTCGACTCACCCAAACCGGCCTGCAATTTCACGGCCGGGTGGGCGACCTCGCGCCGTGGCTCGACACCTGCCTCGCCTCGCTGGCCCCGCTGCGCTTTGGCGCCGGCGTCAAGGGCAAGATCAATATGGCGATGAGCTACGGCGTACCAGTGATCGCCACCACGGTCGCGGTCGAAGGTATGCAGCTCACCGACGAGGTCGATGTGCTGGTGGCCGATAACGCGACAACCTTCGTCGACGCCGTGCTGCGCCTGCGGGGTGACGAAGCCCTGTGGCAGCGCCTCTCCGACCACGGCCTGGACAACGTACGCCAGCACTTCTCCGCCGCTGCCGCGGCCGCGGTGCTGCACCGGGTGCTGGATTGACCGCGCGCGGGCCAGCGGCGATGCTCCGCTATCTCCATCGATAGACCACCATGTCACTGCGCGACTTCGCCAGGCGCTGCCTGTTCCACACGCTGCAGACCGGCTTTCGGCTGACGCCGATACCGGCGGCCACGCGCGATCGCTGGCGTCAGCGGTTTCTGGACCGCCATTACGGGCTGATCCCGCGCGAACCGCGCGGGCAGGTCGCGAATATTTCACAACCCGAACGTCGACCTCGCGTCGATGCGGCCGAACGCGCGATCGGTTACCAACCTCATCGTCCTGGCAAGCTGCCGCAGTCGCTGCCCGCGACTCTGGTGGCGTTCTACCTGCCGCAGTTCCACCCCATTCCGGAAAACGACGCATGGTGGGGCAACGGTTTCACCGAATGGCACAACGTGACGCGCGCACTGCCGCAGTTCGAGGGCCATGCGCAGCCGCGCTTGCCGGACGACCTCGGCTTCTACGACCTGCGCCTGCCGGCGGTGATGCGCCAACAAATGCAGCTCGCCCGCGAATACGGCATCGGCGCGTTCTGCAGTTATTTCTACTGGTTCGGCGGCAAGACCCTGCTCGAAGCCCCCTTGCAACAGTGGCTGGCCGATCCCACGCTCGATCTTCCATTGTGCGTTTGCTGGGCCAACGAGAACTGGTCGAGGCAATGGAATGGACGCGCGGACGACATCCTGATCGGCCAGCAGCACAGCGCCGACGACGACCTCGCTTTCATCAAACACCTCTCACCTTACCTCGCCGACGCGCGCTACCTGCGTGTGGATGGCAAACCGTTGCTGCTGGTCTACCGCCCCAGTCTGCTACCGGATCCACAAGCCACCACGCAACGTTGGCGCGCGTGGTGTCGCACTCAGGGCATCGGCGAAATCCAGCTTGCCTACGTGCAAAGTTTCGACCGCGTCGACCCGCGCGCAATCGGCTTCGACGCCGCCGTGGAGTTTCCGCCCAACAACACCACGCTCACGCCGATCACCGCGCGCCAGCGGCTGCTTAACCCAGATTATTCCGGCAGCGTGTTCGACTGGCGAGAGCTGGCGCAAGCGTCGATGACTCAGCGCGAACCGGTCTATCCGCGTTACCCAGGCGTCAACCCGGCATGGGACAACGAGCCGCGCCGCAGCGGTCGCGGCCGGGTCTTCGCGCATGCCTCCCCGCGCGGTTACCGTGACTGGCTACGCCACGCGATCGCCACCGCACGGCAGCGCTCTGCCAGCCAACCGCTGGTGTTCGTCAACGCCTGGAATGAATGGGCCGAAGGTGCCGTGCTGGAGCCCGATGCGCGGCTCGGCCATGCCTGGCTGCAGGCCACGCGGGATGCGCTGGGTTCTCCACCGGTAACGGATCGGCGCCCTTGTGCCGTACTCCATGTCTGGTATCTGGACCTGCTGGACGACATGGCGGCCGCGCTTGTGGCGAGCGGCCAGCATTGGCGAATCCTCATCACCACCACGCACGAACTCGCCGATGCGGTGCGCGCACGCTGCCGGAGGCTCGGGCTCGATGCGGACATCGAGGCCTTCGACAACCACGGTCGCGACATTCTGCCCTTCCTCCATGTCGCCAATCGCCTGCTCGACGAGGGTGTCGACGTGGTGCTGAAGCTGCACACCAAACGCTCCTTGCACCGGCGCGACGGCGAACAATGGCGCAACGAACTGTTCCAGCGCCTGGTCAGCCCCGAGCGCGCGGCCACCGTGCTCAGCGCATTCCGCGAGCAATCGACCCTCGGCATGGCCTACGCCGAGGGCCACCGGCAACGGCTGGATTACTACTGGGGCGCCAACCAGGAAAACGTGCGGGCGTTGGCGACCCGACTCGGCATCCCCGAACCGCAGCCGGAACGGGACAGCTTCGTGGCCGGCAGCATGTTCTGGGTGCGGCTCGCGGCACTGCGGCCGTTGCTCGACGCGCATCTGGAAGAGTCGGCGTTCGAGCCGGAGGCCGGGCAGGTGGACGGCACGTTCGCCCACGCTATCGAACGAATCTTCCTGCCGTGCATCGCGGCGGCCGGTCTGCAGAGCGCCAGCGTGGCCGAGCTGTGCGGCTTGCCCGAATCGAACGCACCCTATCCCTATGCCCGCCGCGCTTGACCGAACCGGCAAGCTGTCGCGTGATGTTCGGCCAGGCGTGCGCATGCGAGTTCAGCGTTCGACACCGTCGGTCGCCCCTGGTTTCTGGCGCCCCCGCGATTAGGACGCTCGTTTGAATCCAGTTAGAATGGAGACTTTCGCCACAAGACCGCCTCCCCCGAAGGAAATCCATTGATGAAAATTCTGGTCGGCTACAAGCGCGTCGTGGACTACAACGTGCGCATCCAGGTCAAGCCCGATGGCAGCGGCGTCGTCACCGATGGCGTGAAACTATCGGCCAACCCATTCGACGACATCGCGCTGGAAGAAGCACTACGTCTACGCGAGAAGGGCGTGGCCGATGAGGTAGTGGTGGTCGGCATCGGCCCGGCCAACCTCACGGCACACCTGCGCAACGGCCTGGCGATGGGCGCCAATCGCGCCATCCACGTCACCACTGCCGACGCGGTGGAGCCGCTGACCGCCGCGCGCGTCTTCCTCAAGCTGATCGAAAAGGAACAGCCGGGCCTGGTGATACTGGGCAAACAGGCGATCGACGACGATGCCAACCAGACCGGCCAGATGCTGGCGGCGCTATGGGATCGTCCGCAGGCGACCTTCGCCAGCAAGCTGGAGATCGCCGATAACAAGGCCAAGGTGACTCGCGAGGTCGACGCCGGTCTGGAAGTCATCGAGGTCGACCTGCCGGCGGTACTCACCACCGACCTGCGCCTCAACGAGCCGCGCTTCATCAAGCTGCCCGACATCATGAAGGCCAAGTCCAAGCCCATCGACGTGATCGAGTTCGCGTCGCTGGGCGTGGCCGCAGACGATCAGCTGAAAGTCACGCACTACGCTCCACCACCCAAGCGCAGCAAAGGCGTGATGGTCAAGGACGCCGCCGAGCTGGTAGCCGCCCTGAAACAGAAAGGCCTGCTGTAGTTTCAACCCCTCTCCCCTCGGGAGAGGGGTTGGGGTGAGAGTTCGAGACTCGCCCGATCCTCAACAAGCGCCCGAACCCTCATCCGCCCCTTCGGGGCACCTTCTCCCGATGGAAGAAGGGAACCAGTTCAAGAGAAGGTATACGTCATGAGCAAGATCCTGGTCATCGCCGAACACCTGGGTGGCAAACTCAACCCGTCTACCGCGCGCGCGGTGAGCGCCGCCACTGCAGTCAAGCCCGACGCCATCGACGTCCTGGTGCTGTCCGACGCACCCGACGCCATCGCCGCCGACGCGGCGAAGATCGACGGTGTGAGCCGCGTACTTGCCGTCGCACGGACCGAGAACGCGCACACCCTCGCCGCCGTGCTGGCACCGCAGGTCGCCAAGGCCGCCGACGGCTACAGCCACGTCTTCGTGCCCTCCACCACCTTCGGCAAAGACCTGGCCCCGCGCGTCGCTGCCCTGCTTGGCGTGGCCCAGATCAGCGACGTGATGAGCGTCGAGGCCAGTCACACGTTCAAGCGCCCGATCTACGCCGGCAACGCGATCATCACCGTCGAGGCCGATCCGGCCCACACCGTGGTCGCCACCATCCGCACCGCGTCCTGGCCGGCTGCCGCCAACGGCGCCAGCAGCGCGCCGGTCGAGGCACTGACGGTCGACGCCAGCCTGCCCACCCACACCCGATTCATCGAACTGCGACAAGGCAGTAGCGATCGCCCTGACCTGCAGAGCGCGAGCAAGGTCGTCTCCGGTGGTCGTGGCGTCGGTTCGAAGGAAAACTTCGACGTCATCTACAAGTTCGCCGACAAGATCGGCGCGGCTGTCGGCGCCTCCCGCGCCGCCGTCGACGCCGGCTACTGCCCCAACGAAATGCAGGTCGGCCAGACCGGCAAGATCATCGCCCCCGAGCTGTACATGGCGATCGGCATCTCCGGCGCCATCCAGCACCTGACCGGCATCAAGGACGCTGGCACCATCGTGGCGATCAACAAGGATGGCGAGGCGCCGATCTTCGAGGTAGCGGACTTCGGGCTGGTCGGAGATCTGTTCAAGATTATTCCGGAGCTGGAGGCGGCGCTGGGCTGATACCGCGTTGCCGGCATGGCGACGTCGGAAAATGTGGCGGGGTCCTGGTGCGTCGGCGACGAAGTCGCCGCTGGCTCGGCGAATGAAAAACCGGCTCAGCCCTGCAACCCACCGCTCCCAGTGGCGGAGCGGTGCCGAACCAGTTCAGCGTGACAGATCTAGCCCGGCACCCCGCACCGGGCTCTTCTTTTTCCAGCGCGGCCGCGATCTCTCAACAGATCAAATAGAGACGGGGAGAACCTGCGAGCGATCTGGGCACTTCTTCTTCGCGTCGAAAGGCATATCCGGAAGCTCGGGAGCGCGAGAAACGAGTTCGCTGGCATGGCTCTGACTTCACAGCAGCGGCTTCCTGCACTTGCCCTTTCTATTTAGCTTCCGCTCACAGCGGACCTCCATCCGCGCAGCATTGATGGATATCTGTCCGAAATGCGGACCTTCGCTCGCGGGAGCTTGCGTTTCCGCTTGCCTGATCGCACCGTCGAACGCCAGATAGCCGTCCATGGGCAAACCAATTGTATCGAACAGCAGTCCGGGCAACTCATACGCGTTGACGTCCAGGTGTCGCGAAGCGAGCGGACGATTAGAAATCAGCATGTAGTGCGTGTGCTCGTCCTCATACGTCTTCCCGTCGTCGAAACCCAGTTCGGTGAATACCGCATCCAGCGCCGGCAGATGGTCGCCATAAAACAACAGAACGGTCCAGCGCGGCCGCGCCATCAATCGCTGCACGAAGTCGCCCAACGCCGCATCGCCGTTGACCAGATGCGACGCATAGTAGACAAACTGCCGGCGGCCCTGGGCAGACAACCCGCTGGGCAGGGAGCGCCCATCGAGTGCGTGCTCCACACCGACCGGATCGTTGTCCCATGGTCCGTGATTCTCCATCGTGATGACCAGGCTGTAACGCGGGGCGGCAGTTTCGTGCTGCAGCCGCGCGAGCACGAAGTTGAACAGGGCTCGATCCGAGACGTATGCGCCGGCGCGTGCGGCCCCATCAAACGCTGGCTCGTAGTAGCTGTGCTCGAATCCGAGCTCGGGCATCACTTGCTGGCGATTCCAGAAACTGGCCTCGAACGGATGGAACAGGGTCGTCGAATAGCCAAATTGCTGCAGCCGACGCGGCACGCTTGGCATCCACGACGCAGCCAGCCCGAAGTAGGGGTAGATAATGGACGGAAATGCGCTCATCGGATAACCGGTCAGGGTTTCAAACTCGGTGCGGATAGTGCCTCCGCCGTAGGCCGGAGTTACAAGAGCACCGCTGATCCCGGTAGCTGCCAAGCGCGCGAAGTTCGGCGCAAACTTCCCCACCTCAATGCCTTTCAAGATACCGGGCTCGAAAAACGCTTCGCTCTGCACCACCACGATATCGGGCAACGGTGACGGCACTTTCCTGGTAACGCGCGACTCGAGACTCTCAGAATGGGTGCTGGCAAACGTGGCGACTTCGCCTCGCGCAGCCTTGGGTATCCTGACGCGCGCGTCCTGCGTCATCCGCACCAAGCCGGCGACCAGCCCGACATTGTTCACGCTAGCCAAGGGATCCCACGTCTCGTAACCCACCAAATTATCATCGGAATAGGCGTGCTCCCATGGCTGCTCGCCACGGAACACGGTATACAGCAGGGCCAGCGACACGAGGCCCAACGCCAGACGCAAGCCCCATCGGGGACGTGCCCAGCGTCGTTCCAAATGCCACAACGCCCCCATAAAAGCCAGAAAGACAATCACGCCGACCCATAGGCCCGCGCCGTGGCCCATGTAATGCCCGAAGAAACTGAAGTTGTTCAGCAGCTGGTCCTTCAGCACCCAGTCGCCCGGCATCAAGGGCATGTTCATCTGCCGCTCCTTGATCGCATTGACGTAGAAAACGAGGAACAGGACTATCGTCGTCACGCAAATGGACAGCAGTACGCGCCCAAAGAGCGCGTAGACCAACCACGCCAGCAAGACAACGGGCAATGCGTTGCGCCATGACAGCCCCAAGCTGGCCATGTCGTATACAACCGGATCAAGCCAGCCCAGCAGCAAGACCCCGACGAGCGCCACCAATAACCAGCGACTCGAGCCCGCAATCCTCCCACGGCCGTTAAACAACGCGCGCGCCGCGCCCGCACCTCTTGAACGCATCGACGTCATCTTGCGTTTCCTCGAAAGTTTCCGACCACGCGGAGCCTTGCCGCAATCGCTCTCGCACGGCAAGACGCGGAAAGTGCGAAGCATTCAAGGCGTCTGCTGGAGGCCCGCCGATTCTGCAGCTTTGGCCAACAAAGCATCCTTGGCGACCCGTAAACTGCGGATCTCAGGTAGTACGTCAATGAGAAAGCTGGTGGATATGGGAAGTACAAGCAATCGGGCCGGTGCCTCGCAAAATACACGACGTACACGACTTGTACCGGTAGCACGGTGGCCGACCGATCGACGTTGTATAGGCGAGACGCACCGGTGCGACGTGTTGGGGGTTCTATAATAGCTTCATTGGCATTCAGTCGCGGAATGCTTTACTGGCTGCCTGCCAGCGCTATCACGGGATTTGGCCGTCACATACTCAGTCTCTTTCTCGGCGCACAACGGGTTTGTGCGCGCGGCTAGGCAATCATCATGTCGGGTCTCAGACTCAACGCCCATTGAATCGCGGCTTCCGCCATCGCGGTCATAGTTTCAAGGAGAAGAAAGCTAGTGTTACCATCGACAGCCTGCGACAACCAGCCATACATCACGAATACCCAGTCAGTGACCCAAGGAACATCCATGGAAGACGGCTCTGTAAACATTGCCAACTTCCCAGTGCTGCGCTTGTTGACTTTTTTCCAGCAGTGGCTGAGGCATCCGCGCCGGATGGCGTCGGCAGTACCATCCGGGCGTCAGCTGGCGAATCTGATGGCTGCCGCACTGCCGTCGTCCAACGGCAAGGTGGTGGAGCTCGGCGCAGGTACCGGGGCCATCACCGATGCGCTGGTACGCCATGGCATCGCGCCAGGTAGCTTGCTGGTCGTCGAAATGAATGCCGTGCTGCACCGGCTCCTACAAAAGCGCTTTCCCCAAGTTCAAGTTGCCTGTGCCGATGCGCGTCACCTCGAGTCGCTAGTCGAAGCCTGCCGGATGTTCGACGAGAACGAGGTGGACGTCGTGTGCAGCAGCCTGGGCCTGTTGACCATGCCCAAGGATCTCCAGCACGACATCGTCGCCGCAGCTTTCAAGGTGTTGCGCCCGGACGGCGTGTTCGTCCAGTACACGTACGGGCCCCACCATCCCCTCGACGATGACGTGTGCAACTCTCTTGGACTGACGTACCAGCGTGCCGGACTTGCCTGGCGCAACCTGCCGCCGGCCCGCGTTTACGTGTATTCGCGGCAAGTTGCGGCCTGAGTCTCAAGCTGTGGCAGGCTATTTGATATCGCCGGCGACTGGCCGGCAGCGCTTCTATGGCTCCACCAGCAAGCGCCTCGTGCCGTGCAGCAGGCTACTCAGCACGCGAAACGGCCGGATCAACCGCCAAGAACGAAAACCCAGCACCTGGTCGAACAATCCACGGGCTGTCGCAAACTCGCTCTGGAGCAAATCGATGGCGCCACGCTGCCACGCATGCTGACGCCGCAGAGAAGCAACCGTCGTTGCAGTGTCCTCGGGCATCGTGTCCAACGAGACAACCTTGTTGTCATCGTGGTCAGTTAACTCTTCAATCCTCAACTTTCACAGCTTGGCTGCTCGATTTTGCGCCGATGGGCGTAGCCGCCATCGACGGTAATTTGTCAGCCGCGACGGCCGGCTTGTCGCAAGCAGCCGGTGCGGGTATCAGGGGCAGAAGCGGGAAATTATTTTCTTGACGCGACAGCGTCGATTAGCGCCGCACGCTTGCTGCGGTAAACCGCATGCAACTCGGTGCCCCTGCCACCCCTTGACCACAAGATGGCCTCTTCCACCACGGCGTCCCGCAGCATCATCCTGTCACGCTCGTCGCCAAGATCAAAGTTGCCTGCGTACGCGACATCAACCAGTCGCCACAAGAAGGCGTCGCGCAGGTAGCAATCGACAGGCAGAAAGTAGCGCGCCAACTGGTCCAGGATATCTTGGCTGCGTATGCCTTCGAAGCACGCACTCGAGTAGTCCACGTCGGGCAAGGATTCATCCGTCCTCCCGGTGTTGTAATTCACACGCTTGTCCTGCGGCCAACCGGCGAATATTGCACTGGCAATGCGCCATGCCTCTGGCCAGAGCCTGTTGCCGTTCCTGCCTACCTGTTCGCCGATGAGCCAGAACTCGCCCGCCGGATGCAGCATCTCCGCGATCGCCGAGAGTACGCTCTCCAGTTCCACCAGGTGATGCAATCCCGAGGTGATGTTCACCACATCGAACTGCCCGAGTTGGCGACCGATGCCGTTCACGTCGCCCAGTACACGGTCCACGATCACATGGGCAGGCATGCGCAACGACGCCTGTTCCAGCAGATGCGTGTTCACGTCGACAATGCACAACTCCACCGGAACCGCCGCAGCTTGCAGAATAGCTCCCTCCACTGCGGCCTCGCCGGCACACAAGGAAAGCATCCGCAACGGTCGGCCCTCGCAACGACCCGACATCGCCCGCAAACGTGACGGAAAATTTGGCGGCTCGATCGGAAGCACCTCGGCCAGCAGGCGATGCGCGTAAGCAAAGGCGTTTTCGCCCGACGCCGGCGAAACCCTGGACAAACGCTCACACAGTGCGTCGCGTACTCCTTGAGGATCTTTCACGCATCCCTCCCGGGGCGGGAGTTCGCGTACTTCGCCGACCAGTTCAGCGGACCCTTTACCTTGGCGGTCGCGATAGAACTCACCCGAATACACTTGGTTGAAGTGTTCGATTTCATTGGCCAGTCGCCAAGTGTGTTGTGTGCGGGCCCTCAACAACGGAAGCTGGTCACGCGCACTTATCACCATGCCGGTCAAACCCAGCCAGTCCGCTTCACTACGTCCCCGCGGACCCGCACCGCAACGCACTTCAAAGCGCACGCGAGCACCTTTTTGCAGTGGCAGCGTCAGCTCAAGCTCGCGCAGACCCGCGTCGACCTGCTCGTTGTCGAGCCGGAATGAAACCAGACGCCGGCCATCATCCTCTTCGGTCCAGCACCAGACCTCCACGTCCAGACCGTCCTGGCTTATCTGCGGCAGGCCGCGCAGGCAGCGCAGCCACAATACCGGTTCGCGCGTGACAACCAGAAAGGGAAGGCGCAGAGCCTCACCGGCCAGCATGATCAGACCGCGCTCTCGTTCTCGCGCGTGCGGAAACTCGGTCCACCGGGGCTGCACCGGCATCACCTGGACGAGCTCAGCATCGCATCCTTCGTCCAGTACGAACGACGAGGCCCGAGCACACAGCGTTGTGTTCAGCGGCGTTGAATTCATATGCTCGATTCACTTCAATTGACTCTCACTTCCACCAAACCTTGCCCGCGTCCCGGGGCACCTCACCCCTGAATCAGCTGAGCGGGCGCGTCCAATGGCCCTGTCAAGGATTACGTCATATGGTTTCATGACCCGCCCATCAGGCAGCGCGACTCATGCGCCCGCGCCCGCCCGTAACCACGGCCAGCGTACTGCAAAACCACATTGTGCCGCGGTGCTGCGGACGCACGCTGCCGCGGCCATCTTCATCCAGTAAACTGCGGACAATGCCGTGCCGTGACCGAAGGAGTGCGCAAGCACCACTCTGCCCGGATTGTCATCAACCACGCTGACATCGTGCAACCTGCCGCGGCGCGGGCGCTGATCTATGTCGACTCTGGGTAGAACCCACTTGAAACCCGTATCGAGCATGCAAGGGTCGTATTCATGAAACCCTTCCCGTGGCGCTATCTCAGAGCGCTGGTACCGCTGTGCGCGATTGCGTTCTTCGCATTCTGCGCCTACAACTCCGCCCTCTTGGAACCCGAATTCCTGCAGCAGATGTACGTCCTGACGCTGATGGTGTGCGTGTTCGGGGTGGTGACCTTCTCCAGCGGCCGACCGTCGCTCGGCCTGGTTATCAGCGGCGGACTGTTTTTCCTGATCAAGTTCATTTCGGTCATGAAAATGCGATACCTGCAGTCGCCGCTGATGCCGGCCGATTTCATCTACTTCGCACGTGACAGTCTGTTGCAAACGCTGGAGCAATACCCGCATTTGCTCAAGGTACTTATCGGCGTGTGCATCGTGGTGCCACTGTTGGGCTGGTTGGTATGGCGCCTTGATTATCGCCCGTTCACCCGGCTTCGCCGGGGACTTGGCGCTGTAATCCGCATCGTGGGCGCGCTGGCGTTTGCCGGCTTTCTTTGGCTCTGCCTAGTCCCCAGCGGCCCATTCGCCACCATCTACAACGGTGGTTTGTGGAATACGCTTTCCGACAACGCACATTTGACCAACTTCTTCGACACCATCCACAGCATGCGGCCGCAGCTGCCGGCCATGAGCAGTGAGGCAGCCGCCGTAAAGAACTGGGCATCCACCGCCAAGGGCCTGCCAGCACCAGCGGACGCGCCGAAGGAACATCCGGACATCATCCAGGTGCTGGAAGAGAGCACGTTTGACCCTTCCAACTTCACCGGCTGCACAATCCCACAATGCCACGTGAAGATGTTCCAGCCCGACCAGTACACCCGTGCCACTGGCCCGCTGCGCACCCACACCTTCGGCGGCGGCACATGGGTCAGCGAATTTTCGGTGATCACCGGCATGCCGCAGGACATCTTCGGGTCGGCTGGCATGTACGCCCCATTCGTGCTGGCGCCCCGCATACGCGACAGCCTGCCGATGCAGCTGAACCGTTTGGGTTACCTCACGATCGGCGTGTACCCGGCCGGGGGCAACTTCATCAATGCGCGCAATGCTTATAAGGCCTATGGTTTCGACAAGTTCTACGATGTCAACGACCTCGGCTTGGTGGAGTGGCACACCAGCGATGCGCAGATGTTCGCCGCGGTGAAGAAGGTCTACGACGAAAACAAAAAGCCGGGCCAGCCGATCTTCATCATGGTCCTCACCCTGAAACAGCACGGGCCGCACGACACCACTCCGTTGAAAGACTTGTCGCCACCGTTCAACCGAGGGCTGCTGCCCAACCTGCCCGCCAATCAGGAGCTCAACATGAGCGCCTATCTGGCGAGACTTCAGGCCTCCAACGAGGGCATGACCCAGTTGGAGCAGGATTTCCTGCACCGACCGGAGCCGACCGTGATCATGCATTTCGGCGACCATCAGCCGTCGTTCGGTGGGCTGATCCGAAACATGCCGCGGACGCTGCCATCGAAGTTGCAACCGTACAAGGACAATCTCACGTACTACATGATCAAGAGCAATTTCCCCGGCCCTGCGTTACCCCAGTACCCGATGCTCGACATCGCCTATCTGCCCGCCATGGTGCTCAAGGCAGCAGACTTGTCGGAAGATCCCTATTTCGCAGCTTTGAGTGACATGGAATCCCGCTGCGAAGGGCTGTATGAGGACTGTCCGAACAAGCCGCTGCTGGAATCCTATTACACTTGGACCTTCGATCATCTGCACGTTTTCCAATAACCTCTGCAACTATCACCGGAACCCGAACATGCGAGCACTCGTTCTCTCCGCTCTTTGCGTGGGTGCTTTGGCCGGCTGCCATTCGAACAGTGCGACTATCACGTTCACACCGTCCGCGCTAAGTGGCGACGTGCTGGGAACCGCAAAAGTGCCTTCCGCGCCCTGCAAGTGAAGCGTCACGAACAACCGGCCTGACGACGCACCGAGCGAGCGTCCGCCCGCACCTGAGCTTGGGCCAGGATCTCCCGGAGCACGTCGCGCGCCAACGCCGGGGAGAAATGTCGTCGTACATTTTCCAGCCCCTGCGCTGACAGGCCGAGCCACAGCCGCTCGTCGGCGTACAGATCGACGATGGCCTGAACAAAGGCCACAGGATCGTCGGCAATCAGGGCATCCCGACGATCCACTAAGCCCATTCCCTCGGCGCCTACGGTGGTAGTGACGACGGGTACGCCACGGCTCATCGCCATATTGATCTTGCCTTTTACGCCGGCGCCATAGCGCAACGGCGCCAACGCCAGCTTTACCTCACGCAGGATCGGCTCGAGATCTGCAACGAAGCCATGCACGTGCACGTTGGCGGCCGCAAAATCTTTCAATGCGACATCTGACGCATAGCCGACGACATGCAGAGTCGCACCGGGTAGACGTTCGCCCAAGCGTGGCATGATCTCGCTGATCAACCACAGCACAGCATCGACATTTGGCGCATGCTGGAAATTGCCGAGGAACAGGAGCCCGTCACGTCCGGCAAACGACGCCTGACCGCCATGCACCGGCTGAATATTTGAAAGCACCCTTACATCGACCTCCGGCACCAACTGGTGCAACAAACTGCGTTCGTACTCGCTCACCACCAGGGTCAAGTCGGTCCTGCGCATCAGATCCAGCTCGCTGCGACGCATATCCTCCGCCAGGGCCGCTTCGACGCTATTGCCGTGCACCGCGGCACCACGTGTCATGCGCAAGAAGTGCAGGTCGACGGTGTCGAACACCAGCAGCGCACGGGACGCGTACCGGCGCGCGAAGCGGATCGCGCCGAGGGCTACCGGTTGGCGCGACAGGATCACGACATCCAGCGCTGCGCCTTGCGTATACCACCAACGCAATGTTTGTACGGGCCGGCGTGTCAGCACCAGCTCGATACCTTCCCGTTCGAGAGCACGGGCACAATCGTCGCGTCCGCTGGCGGCCGTGGGCCAGAACAGCACATGGCACCCAAGGTCGCGCAACAGCAGCAGGATGTTGTGCATGCGCAGCGAGCCGGAATCCCGGTTGGCCCGCGGCAAGTCCACATCCACGATCAGGACGCGCTGGCCAGTGCGGAAGGTCCCACGGTGCCCAGACGAATCTGCCGAGCCCGCGGGAGTCACCTGCGCCTGCCGCCATTCCGTGCGAACCTGATCACGATTGACCGCCTCACCACGCCCTGCCTGCCGGTACGCCTTGTATTTTTCATACGGGCCAGATCGTCGACTCAACCGTGCTCCAGGTTCCGTCCGCCCCGGTTTGTCGTTGCCGTCCGATGCCGCGACGGGAGCCTGCGATGCACGCCAACGTGCGTACCGCGACGCGGCGATCAGGCGCACGCAATCGATCACATAGCAGAGCAACCTTCGGGCACGCGCCGCGCCACGCTGCCACCCCGTCGCGGTTTGCAGCCGCAACGTCATAAATAGGCCTGAATCACGCCAGCGCGTCACGCAACACTGCGACGATGCGTTGCGCGGCCTTGCCATCGCCATACGGCGAAACGCCGCGCGCCATCGCCCGGTAGGCGTCGGCATCGTCCAACAAGCGCGAAGCCTCGGCAACAATGGTCGCCTCATCCGTACCCACCAGCTTCACGACGCCCTCATCCACTGCCTCCGGCCGCTCGGTCTCCGAACGCATCACCAGCACTGGCTTGCCCAATGCCGGGGCCTCCTCCTGCACCCCGCCGGAATCGGTGAGGATGAGGTACGCACGCTTCTGCGCCTCGACGAACGGCGCGTAATCCAGCGGCGCACACAGGCGGATCCGTGGATGGTTGCCCAGCAACTCCTGCGCCACCGCGCTGACGTTCGGGTTCGGATGCACCGGATACAACACCTCGATATCGGCATGGCGATCGACCAGCGTGCGGATGGCGCGGCACACCGCGCGGAACGGTTCACCGAAATTCTCACGCCGATGTGCGGTCACCAGCACCAGCCGGCGCGATGGATCGAGCGGAATCTCCAGCGGCCAGTCGGTGGCCGCAACCTCCAGCAGCGCGTCAATCACCGTGTTGCCGGTGACGTGGATGGCCGAGTCGGCGATGCCCTCGCGCAGCAGGTTCTGACGTGAGCGTTCGGTCGGCACGAATTGCCAACGCGCCAGATGCCCCGCGACCAGCCGGTTCATTTCCTCGGGAAACGGATTGTCCAGATCGTGCGTGCGCAAGCCGGCCTCGACGTGACCGAACGGAATGCGCCGGTAGAACGCCACCAGTGCCGCCGTCATCACGGTGGTGGTGTCGCCCTGCGCCAGCACCACGTCCGGCGAGAGCTCCGCGAACTTGGCTTCCAGCCCGGTGATCAGGCGCGCGGTCAATTCCGGCAAAGCCTGATTGGGCCGCATGATGTCCAGATCAACGTCTGGCCGTATATCGAACAATTTCAGCACCTGATCCAGCAGACCGCGATGCTGTGCGGTGGCCAGCACCGTAACCCTCGCCCACCGCTCGCGTTTTAGCGCTCGGATAAGCGGCGCCATCTTGATGCCCTCGGGGCGCGTACCGACGATGCACAAAATATGTTGGCGATCTTTCATAGTCCTCCTGTTTCCGATCTTGTCGGTGGGCGTTCGGACATAACGGGCAAACGCCACAAGCCATCCAGCCGTATATTGTACGGGGAGACAGAGTCCACGCGCGATCTCGAAACCGAAATGCACCATGCGCACCGATAGGTGCCGACGCAGTTCAGTTCAGCGGAGTCACTTGCTCTAGGCACCAAGCCAATTTGAGCATTCAACGATTGCGATGCTGGTAGAATCTACGATTCTGGTAGATCCGTCGTTTCGTTGGTCCTCCCCTCGATCCACCACGAACTTCGACATCCCCGTCACGTGAATGCTCTGGCAAGACACGAGTACTATAGGCTAGGAGTACAAGACTGCATTCAAGAACTTGCCTGAACCCAAGCGATGTGAACACACCAGCCACTGCCATCAGTTGGACGCATGGTATTGCCGTAGTGATACCCAGCTACAAAGTTACGCGTCACGTCGTGGAAGTTGTGAACGCGATCGGGCCTGAAGTAGACGTAATATATTGCGTTGATGATGGCTGCCCGGATAACAGTGGTGATTTCATTGAACGCGAGTTGTCAGACCCTCGGATCAGGGTGTTACGCCATGTTCGAAACTTGGGCGTTGGCGGTGCGGTAATGACGGGCTACCGCCACGCTGTCGCCGATGGCGCGCGCGTCATTGTAAAAATTGACGGCGACGGCCAGATGGACCCTTCGTTGTTGTCGGCTTTTGTCGCCCCAATTCTTCGAGGTAGTGCCGACTACACCAAGGGAAATCGGTTCTGGGACCTCAGCCAAATTCATCAAATGCCGTTAGCGCGCCGACTAGGTAATCTGGGCCTCAGCTTCATGGCCAAGGCGAGCACCGGCTACTGGAATATATTCGATCCAACCAACGGTTACACCGCAATTCACGCGGACGTCGCGGCACATCTCCCGCTCCAATCAATAAGTCAACGTTACTTTTTCGAAACCGACATACTGTTTCGCCTCAACACCATCCGTGCTGTGGTGCTGGACATCCCGATGGACGCGAAGTACGGCGACGAAACCAGTGGGCTCCGAACGTGGCATGTGCTTGGCGAATTCGCATTCAAGCACTTACGTAACTTCTGCAAGCGTATCTTTTACAACTACCTGCTGCGCGACCTTCCAGTTGCGTCCCTGGAATTGCTAATGGCGATCGTTTTGCTCGGATTTGGAGCAGCCTTTGGTGGGTGGCACTGGTGGCTCTCCGCGCACACCGGCGCCGCGGCCTCGATCGGCACCGTGATGATCCCCTCTCTTGCGCTAGTGTTTGGCATGCAACTTGCGCTTGCATTCCTCAATTACGATGTCGCCAGCGTGCCTCAAATACCCCTACACCCTCGCCTGGATCGTCGACTGCCAGTTGCGGAAAAGGCACCATGAGTCGTTTGTTGGATCGCCTACAGGAACCTGAAGTAGTGGGCTGTCCGGTCGATGGTGTCGCCCGTCTTGAAGCGCACCGTTCTGTGCTGGAGCGGAAAGCCATGATCCGTGAAGTGTTTGACGAGTTTCACCAGGTCTTCGCACGGCTCGATCAGCGCTATTTCACGGGCGAAGGCTTGGTAGTTGAGCTTGGTGCCGGTGTCTACCCCGTGCGAGAAACCATACCCACAGTGCTTGCCACCGATATCGTCTCATCACCCAACCTCGACCGCGTCATTGATGCCAGCGCGATGGACCTTGCCCACGACAGTGTCCGCGCTTTTTACCTGCAAAACGTTTTTCATCATTTCCCCGAACCATCCCGCTTCTTCGCGGAACTGGAGCGTACGCTGCAGCCCGGCGGGGGCGCGATACTGATTGAACCTGCCAGCGGGCCATTGGCCGCGTGGCTATACCCCCGATTGTTTGCCACCGAGGGTTACGACAAAGGCGCAGCGAACTGGGAGACTCCGGTGGGCGGCCCAATGAGTGGTGCGAATCAGGCGTTAACCTACTTGGTATTCGACCGTGATGTTGCCCGATTCCTGGCAGAGCACCCCATGCTTGAGATCGTATACCGCGACGTATTGAGAAACTGGCCTCGTTATCTGCTCAGCGGAGGGCTCAATTTCCGCCCCTTGTTCCCATCTGCAGGCACCGGGCTGTTGAAACTGTTTGAACGAGCGGTCTCACCGCTACGCCGTTTACTCGGGCTGCATCGCGTCATCGTCCTGCGCAAGCGCATATCGCGGCAATGATTCGCACGCTCAGTCGATACATCGGCGTACAGCTCGTCGCTTATGGCATCGACATGGGTGGGTTCCTGTTGCTCGACATGTTCCTAGAGCCGCTCCCGTCCAACGTGTTGTCTAAAATCGCCGCAGGGATTTTTGCTTTCATAGCGCATCGTCGGATCACTTTCAAGGTTCACGGCCACAGCGATAGCCGCTTTCAATTGTTGAAATACGCACTTTTGCTTGCGCTAAATATTCCGGTTAGTAGTGGGCTACTAGTTCTCTTGTTGCCGTGGATTACACCAGCCGCGTTGGCAAAACTTGTCAGCGATGTGGCATGTGTCGGATTTACCTTCGCGCTCTCCCGTTATCTGGTGTTTACCCGCACG
>CAJDVU010000042.1_pt1 | contig 25267 bp, 21 predicted proteins | sample 7391431 | NCBI WGS metagenome assembly CAJDVU01 (sample SAMEA7055700, study PRJEB34461) | soil metagenome | biome: terrestrial ecosystem; feature: Peninsula; material: soil | place: Antarctica | collected 2016
TGTCCAGATCGTCCATAGATGAGCTTCTCGCTTCACGCCCTCTGACTTCGGGGGAGAGGGTAAGGTCAGGGGCGATCCTGCGTTGTCACTGAGGTTCGAAGCCACTTCGATTGGAGAATGGGGCAAGCCCCGCACCCTCACCTCAATCCTCTCCCAAAGGGAGAGGAGGCAAACGCAAGAAGCGCGTTCCCAAATAGAAGCGGGGAGAAGGCGTCGGCCTTCTCCCCGCTTGATTTACATCATATCGCGCTGACGCAACCGCGTCCGACGATCAAGCAGCCAGGCTAGCCTTCGCTTTTTCGGCGATCACGCCAAAAGCCTTGATGTCGTGCACGGCGATATCCGCCAGCACCTTGCGGTCCACCGTGACGCCGGCCTTGCTCAGGCCATTGATCAGGCGGCTGTAGGACAGGCCAAACATGCGTGCGGCAGCGTTGATACGCACGATCCACAGGGCACGGAACTGACGCTTGCGCTGCTTGCGGCCGATATAGGCGTACTGGCCGGCCTTGATGACGGCCTGGTTGGCAACGCGGAAGACCTTGCGGCGGGCATTGTAGTAGCCCTTGGCGCGGCCGATGACTTTCTTGTGACGGCGACGAGCGGTGACGCCACGCTTTACACGAGCCATGGTCTATCTCCTCACAAGTACGGCAGCATGCGAGCCACGCCCGGCACGTCGCACGCCTTGAGATGGTTCGGGGCACGCAGACCACGCTTCAGCTTGGTCGACTTCTTGGTCAGGATGTGCGACTTGAACGCGTGACCGCACTTGATCTTTCCCGATGCGGTCTTGCGAAAACGCTTCGCAGCCGCCCGGTTGGTCTTGATCTTGGGCATAAATAGTTCCTTGTGTGGAGCCGATCCGGTGGGGATGACTCCGGTTTCTGACTGATCTGGCGGTGGCTGCGGTCCCCACGGGATGCGGCCACACTTTCCGTCCTGCCATGATCGGTGCACGACCCTTCCGGCGGATCGAACGGGTAATGATACGGGTTCAAAAGACTCAACGCCAGCACGAAATGCTGCCGTGGCCTCCTCCACCTGCGGGAGAGGATTGTGACCGAAGGAAATCCCCTTGCGGGAACGGAGAGGGTGCGGGACTCGCCGGTAACTTGGGCCGAGCCCGCCTGGACGTAGACCGGCATCAGAAGCTTCGCCCACAAGCGGGTCCGTAGTCTACGGCACCAACGGCGTCACGCAGGATGCCTACTTCTTCTTCGGCCCGATCATCATGATCATCTGGCGGCCTTCGAGCCGCGGGTAGGACTCGACCTGACCGTTGTCGCCCACGTCCTCCTGGACTTTCTTGGCCAGGTTCTGGCCAAGGTCCTGGTGCGACATCTCGCGGCCACGAAAACGGATGGTGACCTTGACCTTGTCGCCCTCTTCCAGAAAAGCAAGCATCTTGCGCAACTTGATCTGGTAGTCGCCCACGTCCGTGACCGGACGGAACTTCACTTCCTTGATCTCGACTTGCTTCTGCTTCTTCTTGGCGGCTTGCGCCTTCTTCTGAGCTTCGAACTTGTACTTGCCGTAGTCCATGATGCGGCAGACGGGTGGATCGCCGTTGGGCTGGATCTCGACCAGATCCATGCCAGCTTCCTGCGCCAGCGTCAGCGCCTCGTCACGACCGAGGATGCCGAGTTGCTCGGAATCCGCTCCAATGACACGTACCCGCGGCACACGGATTTCCTGATTGCGACGATTGCCCTTGCTGTCGGTGGTTGCGATACCACGATCCTCCAGAAGAAGTAATGAAAAAGGCCGATCGACGCTCTAACGTCGAATTTCGGCCCCGAGTCGTTCGACGAAATTGGCCAGCGGCATGCTGCCCAGATCCTCGCCGGAACGGGTACGCACAGAAACGTTGCCCGTGTCCTTCTCGCGGTCACCGACCACGAGCAGGTACGGCACCTTCTGCATCGTATGTTCGCGGATTTTATAGCCGACTTTCTCGTTGCGCAAATCCGATTGTACCCGGAAACCTTTGTCGACAAGGGCTTGCGTCACTTCACCGACGTAATCGGCCTGCGCGTCGGTGATGTTGACGACTACCGCCTGCACCGGCGCCAACCAGGCTGGCAACAGGCCGGCGTGGTGCTCGATCAGAATGCCAATGAAGCGCTCCATCGAGCCCACGATGGCCCGGTGCAGCATCACCGGATGCTGTTTTTGCGAGTGTTCGTCGACGTATTCGGCGCCAAGGCGCTCAGGCATCATGAAATCCACCTGCATGGTGCCGACCTGCCAGTCACGGCCGATGGAGTCCTTCATGTGGTATTCGATCTTGGGACCGTAGAACGCTCCTTCCCCTGGCAGCTCCGTCCAGGTCACGCCCGCCGCCGACAATGCCCCGCGCAGCGCAGCCTCGGCGCGATCCCACACGTCATCGTCGCCGATGCGCTGTTCCGGGTCCGGACGCAGCGCCAGGGCCACGTCGATATCGTTGAAACCGAAGTCGGCGTACACCTGCATGGCCTGCCGGTGGAACGCGGTGACCTCCGATTCGATCTGTGCGGGCGTGCAGAAGATGTGGCCGTCGTCCTGGGTGAAGGCGCGCACGCGCATGATGCCGTGCAGCGCACCGGATGGCTCGTTGCGATGGCAGCCGCCAAACTCGCCATAACGCAGCGGCAGGTCGCGGTAGCTGCGCAGGCCTTCGTTGAAGATCTGCACGTGACCGGGACAGTTCATCGGACGCAAGGCGAAAGTGTGCTTCTCCGATTCGGTGAAGAACATGTTTTCCTTGTAATTGTCCCAGTGTCCGGACTTCTTCCACAGCGACACGTCCAGCACCATCGGACAGCGCACTTCCTGGTAGCCGCTGGTGCGGTACACCTTGCGCATGTACTGCTCAAGCTGCTGCCAGATCGCCCAGCCGTTCGGGTGCCAGAACACCATGCCGGGGCTTTCTTCCTGCTGGTGGAACAGGTCGAGCTGCTTGCCGAGCTTGCGATGGTCGCGCTTTTCCGCCTCTTCGAGCTGATACAGGTACGCCTTCAGATCCTTGTCGTTGAGCCACGCAGTGCCGTAGATGCGGCTGAGCATCGCGTTGTCCGAATCGCCACGCCAGTAGGCGCCGGCCACCTTCATCAGCTTGAACGAATGCAGCTTGCCGGTGTTCGGCACGTGCGGGCCACGGCAAAGATCGGTGAACTCGCCCTGCGAGTACAGCGACAGATCCTCGGCGGCTGGAATGCCCTCGATGATCTCGGCCTTGTAGTGCTCGCCCAGCCCACGAAAGAACGCCATCGCCTCGTCGCGCGACTTGACGCTGCGCGTCACCGACAGTTGCTCGGCCACGATCTTGTGCATCTCTGCTTCGATCTGCGGCAGGTCTTCGGGCGTGAACGCGCGCTCGTAGGCGAAGTCGTAGTAGAAGCCGTTGTCGATCACCGGCCCGATCGTGACCTGCGCGCCGGGAAACAATCGCTGCACGGCCTGGCCCATCAGGTGCGCGGTGGAGTGACGCAGGATTTCCAGCGCTTCGGGGCTCTTTTCGGTGACGATCTGCACGCTGGCATCGTGCTCGATCGAAAAGCTGGCATCGACCAGTTTGCCATCGACCTTGCCGGCCAGGGTGGCCTTGGCCAGGCCCGCGCCGATCGAGGCGGCGACGTCCTGCACGGTAACCGGGTGGTCGAACGGCTTCTTGCTGCCGTCGGGTAGCGTGACTTCAATCATGGAGTGACTCTCTGAAAATGCAAAAAAGGGCATCCGCCCTTCTTCGATGAAACCCAAGGCGTCATCTATTCAGCGGTGGAATCGGGTAGTTGCCACGTCGCACGCTCGGCCGGCAGAAACTGCTGACCACCTTGGTTGTGGAATGTCGCAGAAGCCTAGTTTAGCGCAGTTCCGGGATCAATTCGCGCCTCGGGCGAACAGCGCACAGAGCTCTCGACGTCACCTCAGAACGGCTTGGCAATCACCAGATAGATCACCCCGAACAACAGCAGCACCGGCAACTCGTTGAGCCAGCGCAGGGCGCGCGCCGAAGGCAGTGCGCCACCGTCGATGCTGCGCTTGAGCAGGCGCCCGGCCCAGATGAAATAGATCAGCAAAAAGACCACCAGTACGAGCTTGGCGTCGATCCAGTGAGTACCGGCGGTGATATTCGGCAACACGGTGGGAAACACGCGCCAACCTTGCCACAGGGTCACCCCGAATACGAACGCGATACCGAACATGTTGTGACCGAACTTGTACAAGCGCCGCGCCATCAGTTGCAGGCGGGCCTGTACCGCCGGCTCGCCCGCTGCTTCGGCCAGATTCACCAGGATACGCGGCAGGTAGAACACCGTGGCCATCCAGGCGATGACAAACAGCAGGTGCAGCGACTTGATCAGCAAGTAGGTCATGAGGAGAACACGTGGTCGCTGCAGCGTACAGCGGCCGCGATGATAACGCGGGGAGTGAAAATCAATCCTGCACCGGGCCGATCCGGCTAAGCAGGGTGTGCAACAATCGCTCCTGCCGCTTCGCGTCGAGCGGTGCGTTGTTTCGATCAGTCAACTGGAAAAAATCCTCGACACGCTCGCCGAAGGTGGCGATGCGCGCATCATGCACGCGCACATCCTCGCTCAGCATCACCTGCGCCACCGCCGCCAGCAGCCCTGGTCGATCGGTCCCCACCAACGCCATCTGCGTACGATCGCCAGCGGCATGGAAACTGATCTTCGGAGTCATCTGGAAGTGCTTCTGGTGGCGCGACATGCCGCGCTTGCTCGGCTGCACCTCGACCGGTTGCGCCAGCGCGCGCTGCAGGCGCTGCTGCAGTTCTTCGGCGCGCGCCGCACTGGCCGGCTTCTGACTGTCGGCCTCAAGCAGCAGGAAAGTGTCCAGTGCCTTCCCGGTCGGCGAGCTGAGGATGCGTGACTCCATCACCGAGAAGCGCAAGCGGTCCAGTACCGCGGTCACGGTGGCGAACAGACCGTCGCGATCGCGCGCGTAGATGAACAACTCGGTGCTGCCGCGCACGGACAAAGGCTGCACCGCGACCAGCGGCAGCTTGCCCTGCGCACGCAGGATCTCCGTCGTCTGCCAGGCAATCTGCTCGGCGCGATGACGCAGGAAGCTGAGCTGCGGGAAATCACTCCAGATACGCTTCACGTCCGCCGCGGAAAAACCCTCACCCAGCAGCAGGGCCAGCGCGTGTTCGCTGCATTCGTGCACACGCGCACTCGCGTCGAGCGGCAGCTCCACATCACTGCGCAAGGCATAGCGGGTCGCGGTGTAGAGATCAGCAAGCAGCCGATCCTTCCAGCTGTTCCAAAGCCGCGGACTGGTACCGATGATGTCGGCGATGGTCAGCAGGTACAGCTGACTGAGTTGCTCGCGATTGCCGACAAGCTCGGAAAACCGCTGCACCACGGCGGCGTCGGTGATGTCCTGACGTTGCGCCGTTGCGCTCATCAACAGATGGTGACGCACCAGCCAGGCGACCCGCTCGACATCGCCTGCAGGCAACCCAAGCAATGCACAAAACGCACGCGCGTCCTGCTCGCCGAGCGCCGAATGGTCGCCGCCGCGACCCTTGGCGATATCGTGGAACAAGGCCGCCAGCAACAACACTTCCGGTTTGGGCAGCTCGATCCAGATCTCGCAGCCCAGGGGAAACTCCGCGCGCGCGTCCGGGTCGGCGAAGCGCGCCATGTTGCGCAGCACGCGCAAGGTATGTTCGTCGACCGTGTAGACATGGAACAGATCGTATTGCATGCGTCCGAACACCTTGCCAAAGGCAGGCAGGATCGCGGCCAGCAGGCCGTGCCGGTTCATCCGCCACAGCGCCGCCACCGCCGGCGCGCCGCGCCGCAGCAGGCGCAGGAATGCCGCGAGCACTTCTTCGTCCTGTGCCAGCACGACGCCATGCGCGTCCGTGGCCTGATGGATGCGCCGCATGGTGTCAGCACTGAAACCCAGCACGCCGGGATGGTCCAGCCGTACGATGAAGATCTCCACCAAGGCGGCCGGCCGGCGCATGAACAACGCCGGATCACGTGCGGCCAGGCGCGTGCCGTAGCGCACAAAATCGGTGCCCACCGGCTGCTCTTCACCGGGCGGTTCCAGCATTTCCTCGAAGCGCTCGGCCACCTGTACGCCAAGCCGATCGACCTGGCTGGCCGCCCGGTAGTAGCCCTGCATGAACTGCTCGACACCCAGGTTCTTGGCGTGCTCGTCCTCGAAGCCCAGTCGCGCCGCCAGGCCCTGCTGGTAATCGAACAGCAGCCGCTCCTCGGCCCGGCCGGCTTCCAGATGCAGGGCATAGCGATAGCGGCGCAAGGTCGACTCGGCCTGTTCCAGCTGGGTTTGCTCGGCCGGGTCGAGCAGGCCCTCGGCGACCATTTCGGAAAGACCGCTCGCCTGCGCGAGGCGCCGCCCCATCCAGCGCAACGAGTCGAGCGTACGCAGGCCGCCGGGGCCGTCCTTGAGGTTCGGCTCGAGGTTGTAGGCGGTATTGTCGTAGCGGGCGTGCCGCGCATTGCGTTCGGCGCTGCGGGCGGCCAGATACTCGCGCGGTGGCCACAGCGCGGGATCGTCGACGATCGCACGCAATTTTGCGTCGAACGTCGGGTCACCGGCCAGTCGGCGCGCATCCAGCAGGCTGGTGAACACAGTGGCATCGCGTTCGGCCAGCGCCCGGCACTGCGCGGGCTCACGCACGGCGTTGCCGACTTTCAGCCCGATGTCCCACAAGGTGGCGAAGAACTGCTCCAGCGCACGCAAGCGCGCGGGTTCCGGCGCCGTCACCAGGGCCAGCAAATCCACATCCGAATACGGAAACAACCGCCCGCGTCCGAACCCGCCCACCGCGAACAGGGTGGTGCCGGTGACCTCGCCGAGGCAGGCCGTCCACACGTGGACGACCACCGCTGCCACCGCATCGCCGCGTCGCCGCGCGAGCTCACCGGCATCGACGCCGGCATGAAATGCCGTGGCCAAAGTCCGGTCGACGTCACCCAGCAATTGCCGCAACGCGCGGCGTGCCTCGGTCGACACGCCGGATCGCGGCACCGCCACCGGCAGGCGCGGCAGCGGTGGCAAGGCAACGGCCGCGGGTGCTGGCGACATGGCGTCAGGGGCCTGCATTGGTGGGAGCCCACTCGCGGGCGATGCTTTTGTCCGGGATTCGAGAATCGGGATTCGCGAGAGCCAGGAGCATCGCCCGCGAGCGGGCTCCTGCGCGCATTTGATCGCTCAGACGTCCGGCCATGGCGTAAGGATCTCGAAGCCGTCGTCGGTCACCACCAGCGTGTGTTCCCATTGCGCTGACAGCGAATGATCCTTGGTGACCACGGTCCAGCCATCCGGCATTTGGCGGGTCTGCGGCTTGCCGGCATTGATCATCGGCTCCACCGTGAAGGTCATGCCTTGCTTGAGTTCGAGGCCGGTACCGGGCTTGCCGTAGTGCAGCACCTGCGGCTCGTCGTGATAAATCTTGCCGATGCCATGCCCGCAGTACTCGCGGACCACGGAGAAACCGGCCGCCTCGGCGTGATGCTGGACGGCGTGGCCGACGTCACCCAGGGTGGCGCCCGGGCGTACCGCCCGGATGCCGCACATCATCGCCTCGAAGGTGGTGTCGACCAGCCGCTGAGCCAGCACCGACGGCGTGCCGGCGACGTACATGCGGCTGGTGTCGCCGTGCCAGCCATCCTTGATCACGGTGATGTCGAGATTGACGATGTCGCCGTCCTTGAGCACCTTGCTCTCGCTCGGAATGCCATGGCAGATGACCTGATTGACCGAGGTGCACAGCGTCTTGGGGAAGCCGTGGTAGCCCACGTTGGCGGGGATTGCCTTCTGCACGTTGACGATATGTTCGTACGCGCGACGGTCCAGCTCCTCGGTGGTGACGCCGGGCTTGACGTACTCCTTGAGCATCGCCAGCACTTCGGCCGCCAACTTGCCGGCGACACGCATGCCTTCAAGGTCTTCGGGGGATTTCAGGGTAATGGCCATGGACTTCACTCAAATGGCGGCCGCGTTCATTGGATCCAAGGCATTGAATCCGCAGCAACTTGCCGCGCTACCGGCGAACCGGCTACAATTTCGGAGTTTTGCTGATCTGACATCGTCGTTTCCACGGCGCGCCAGCGCAAAGCGAGCCGGGATTGTAGCGCCCTGCGCTGCAACACCCCAAACCAATGCCACACACGCATCGGCACCGCCTTCGGGGTGCCACGTCTTGCCCACCACCAGCAGTTCATCACTGCGCCGGGCCAGTCGCGGTCGAAGCCGGGGATGCGTGGAGGTCCCAACCCCCAAGGCTCCGCAGCGCGGAACCGACAATTGGAGTTACACCCATGGCTCAAGTCACCATGCGTCAAATGCTCGAAGCGGGCGTTCATTTCGGTCACCAGACCCGTTACTGGAACCCCAAGATGGCGCCGTACATCTTCGGCGCCCGCGGCAAGATCCACATCATCAATCTCGAAAAGACCCTGCCGCTGTTTAACGACGCGATGAACTTCCTGTCGAGCCTGGCGCAGAAGCGCGGCACCATTTTGTTCGTCGGCACCAAGCGGTCGGCCCGCGAGCCGCTGGCCGAAGAGGCCGCTCGCGCCGGCATGCCGTTCGTCACCTCACGCTGGCTCGGCGGCATGCTGACCAACTTCCGCACCGTGAAGCAGTCCGTTTCGCGCTTGAAGGAGCTCGAAGCGGCGGAAACCGATGGCAGCTTCGACAAGCTGGTCAAGCATGAAGTGCTGTCCCGTCGGCGCGAGCGCGACAAGTTGCAGTCCTCGCTGGGTGGCATCAAGGACATGAGCCGTTTGCCCGACGCGCTGTTCGTGATTGATATCGGCCACGAAAACATCGCCGTGCAGGAAGCCAAGAAACTCGGCATCCCGGTGATCGCCGTGGTTGACACCAACTACAACCCGGAGCTGGTCGACTACGCCATCCCGGGCAACGACGACGCGATCCGCGCGATCCAGCTGTATGCCCGCGCGGCCGCCGATTCGATCCTTGAAGGCAAGGCCGCCGCGCCGGCCGCCGCCCAGGGCGACGGCAACGACTTCGTCGAGCTGGACGAGGAAGGCAACCCGGTGGCCAAGGTCGACCGCCCGCGCCGCGACGCTGCCCCGCGCAAGTCCGCGCCGCCAAGTGACCGCTGCGGCGGCGGTCACTGACCGCCGCCCGGCTCAGCCCGAGATCAACGCGCGAGGCGTTCGTTCGTGCTCGCGCCATCCAAGCATTGGAGAGTTACCGATGAGCAATATTTCCGCCCAACTGGTGAAACAGCTGCGTGAGCGCTCCGGCGCCGGCATGATGGAATGCAAGAAGGCCTTGGTCGAAAACAAAGCCGACCTTGACGCCTCGATGGAGTGGTTGCGCAAATCCGGCCTGGCCAAGGCCGACAAGAAGGCCGGCCGCATCGCTGCCGAAGGTCGCATCGTGGCCGCCCACGCCGGCACCAAGGCCGTGCTGGTCGAGATCAACTGCGAAACCGACTTTGTCGGCAAGGACGCCAGCTTCCTGAAGTTCAGCGACAACGTCGCCGCGGTTGCGCTGGAATCCGGCGTTGCCGACATCGACGCGCTGAAGGCTGCCGCTTACCCGGGCGGCGGAACCGTCGAGGACGCCGCCAGGGCCCTGATCGCGACCATTGGCGAGAAGATCGATGTGCGCCGCATGGCGCACGTGGAAAGCAAGGGCGTGATCGGCAGCTATGTCCACGGCGGCCGCATCGGCGTGCTGGTGGCGCTCAAGGGTGGTTCCGGGGAGCTGGCCAAGGGGATTGCCATGCACGTGGCCGCCATGAATCCACCACATGTCCGCGCCGAGGATGTACCGGCCGAATTTATCGCCAAGGAGAAGGAGATCGCGCTGAGCCTGATGTCGGACAAGGACAAGGCCAAGCCGGCCGAGATCCTCGAGAAGATCATCAGCGGCAAGATCCACAAGATCGTTTCCGAAGTCACCCTGCTTGGCCAGCCCTATGTGCTGGACACCAACATGACGGTGGCCGACGCGTTGAAGAAGGAGGGCGCCGATGTGATCTCGGTGGTCCGCCTCGCCGTAGGTGAAGGCATCGAGAAGGTCGAAGAGGATTTCGCCGCCGAAGTGATGAAGCAGGCCGGCCTGAGGTAAACCGAAGCACCCGTCATTCCTGACGCTGAAGGCCGGCCATCCATCGCCGGTCTTTCAGAAAGAGTCAGCGCTTCAATTGAAGGGCCACGGAAAACCGTGGCCTTCTCGTTTCTGGGGCCGCAGCAGGCAACACCCGCTCTCCGTTCTCACTTCCCTACACTCGTTTCCCGCCCCTGCCGTCCTCGCTCTCCGCTACAATGCGCCGGTTTACCTACCCAATCCGGAGTCTCCATGAGCGACCAGCCCAAGTACCACCGCATCCTGCTCAAGCTCTCCGGGGAGGCGCTGATGGGCGAGGCCGACTACGGCATCGACCCGAAAGTCATCGGCCGGCTGGCGGATGAGATCATCGAGGTACAGCGCACCGGCGTGCAGATCGGCATCGTGATCGGCGGCGGCAACATCTTTCGCGGCGCCGGCCTGGCCGCCGCCGGCATGGACCGGGTCACCGGCGACCACATGGGTATGCTCGCCACCGTGATGAACGCGCTGGCGATGGCCGACGCGATCGAGAAACGGGGTGGCTACGCGCGCGTGATGAGCGCGATCCAGATCCACGACGTCGCCGAGGACTACATCCGCCGGCGCGCGATTCGGCATATCGAAAAAGGTCGCATCGTGCTGTTCGCCGCCGGCACCGGCAACCCGTTCTTCACCACCGATTCGGCCGCCGCCCTGCGCGCGGTGGAAATCGGCGCCAACCTGGTGCTGAAGGCGACCAAGGTCGATGGCGTGTATACCGCCGACCCGGCGCACCACGCCGAGGCGACCCGCTACGAGCAGCTCACCTACGACGACGTGATCCAGCGCAACCTGCAGGTGATGGACACCGCCGCGATCGCGCTATGCCGCGATCACGGCACGCCGCTGCGGATTTACGACATGACCGTCCCGGGCAATCTGATGCGGATCACGCGGGGCGAATCGATCGGCACGCTGGTCAGCTGAAAGCCGGATCGCATCCCCGGCGGCCACTATGGCTGTCACTGCTATAATCGAACGTTGCCAGATTGACCGGGAACCGACACATGCTCAACGACGTCAAGAACGATGCGCAGACCCGCATGAGCAAGAGCATCGACTCGCTCAGACATGATCTCACGCGCATCCGCACCGGCCGGGCCAGCACCTCACTGGTGGACCATATCAAGGTGCCTTACTACGGCGCCGACACGCCGCTGTCGCAAGTCGCCTCGGTGTCGCTGGCAGACTCCCGCACGATCAACATCACGCCGTGGGAAAAGACCATGGTGGCACCGATCGAGAAGGCCTTGATGGCCTCCGACGTCGGCATCACTCCGACCACCGCCGGTACCGTGATCCGGCTGAACATGCCGGCACTCACCGAGGATCGCCGCCGCGAACTGGCCAAGCTGGTGGGTCACGAGGGCGAGAACGCCAAGATTGCGATCCGCAATGTGCGCCGCGACGCCCTGCAGCAGGTAAAGGACTTGCTCAAGGAGAAGCTGATCACCGAGGACGACGATCGTCGCTTCGACGACGAGGTTCAGAAGCTCACCGACAGCGCCGTCAAGGATGTCGACGCGGTGGTCAAGGCCAAGGAAGAGGAGTTGATGGCCCTTTGATCACGGATCGGCCGCGCGCCAGTGCCGCGTCCGCACCCGCGCCGCTGGCGGACGCGCGCACGCAGGCTTTCCGTGCGCTCTCATCTTCCCCAAGCAGGCACCCGAGCAAGCGACCGGGGCGGTCGACCTGCGGAACACGAAGCCGATGACCGACACTCCCCAGGCCGCTCGCGTACCGCGTCACATTGCCATCGTGATGGACGGCAACGGACGCTGGGCGAGGGCCCGGCATCGCCCGCGCAGTTTCGGCCACAGCGCCGGACGCAAGGCGGTGCGCGAAGTGGTCGAGGCCTGTCTGCGCGAGGGCGTGCAGGTACTCACTCTGTTTGCGTTCTCCAGCGAGAACTGGCACCGGCCCGAAAACGAGGTCGGTGCCCTGATGGGATTGTTCCTGCGCGTGCTGGACAAGGAAGTGGATGAACTGCATGAGCACGGCGTGCGTTTGCGCTTCATCGGCGACCTGAGCGCGTTCGAGGAACCGCTGCGGCAACGCATGTACGCGGCGATGAGCCATACCGCCGGCAACGAAGCCTTGCAGATGAATGTCGCGGTCAGTTACGGCGGCCGCTGGGATATCGTGCAGGCCAGTCGCCGGGTTGCCGCCGCGGTAGCCGCCGGCGAGCTGCGTGCAGACGAAATCGACGAGGTACGACTGGGTCAGTGCATGAGCCTGGCTGAACTGCCACCGCTGGATCTGTTCATCCGCACCGGCGGCGAATGCCGCATCAGCAACTTCCTGCTGTGGCAAGTCGCCTACGCCGAACTGTACTTTACCGACACCTTGTGGCCCGATTTCGACCAGGCTTGTCTGCGCCACGCCATCGAAGACTATGCTCGCCGCGAACGCCGCTACGGCCGCACCGGCGAGCAGGTCGCCATCGTTCTCTAGAGGATTCCCATGCTGCTTCAGCGCATACTCACCGCCCTGGTGCTCGCGCCGCTGGTGATTCTGATCATCCTGCTGCCGGCCACGGGTGTCTTCGGCGCGATCGTGGCAGTGGCGTTCCTGGCCGCGTGGTGGGAGTGGGCCCGGCTCAGCGGACTGCACAACCGTTTCGGACGCGTGGTCTTGCTCGTCGTGGCGGCCGGCATCTTCGTCCTGCTCTGGCTGGCGCAAGGCACGGCATGGACGCCCTGGCTGCTGGCGGCTGGCGTGGCGTGGTGGCTGGTGGCGTGCCTGTGGCTGCGCCGTTTTGCCTATGCCGCCGCGCCGACCCACGAGAATCTGGTGCTGAAGCTGGTTGCCGGTGCGTTCGTGATCTTCCCGGCATGGGTCGCGCTGGTCAGCCTTCATGCGCGGGTCCCACATGGCCACTGGTGGACGGTGCTGGCAGTGATGATCGTGTGGGCCTCGGACATCGGCGCGTATACCAGCGGCCGCACGTTCGGCAAGCGCAAACTGGCGCCGCAGATCAGCCCCGGGAAGACCTGGGCCGGTGCCTATGGGGCGCTGGTGGCCGGTGTGCTGGTGACGGAGGTCGGCGGTTGGCTGCTCGGCGTACGCGGCGCGGCGATGTTGGGTCTGGCCGCACTGGCCGTCGCCACGGTCGCGATCTCGATCGTCGGCGACCTGCTCGAAAGCCTGATGAAACGGCACGCCCAGGTGAAGGACTCGGGCAGCATTTTCCCCGGCCACGGCGGCCTGATGGATCGGCTCGACAGCGTGTTCGCGGCGCTGCCGATGTTCGCCGCTGGCGTGTGGTTGCTGGGATTGTGACGATGCGCAAGGTCGCCGTTCTTGGCGCCACCGGTTCGATCGGCGGCAGCACGCTGGATGTCATCGCGCGTCACCCGGAGCAATTTCGCGCTACGGTGCTCACCGCGCATCGACGGGTCGACGCACTGGTCGACTTGTGCGTGCGACACCGCCCGGAACTGGCCGTCATCGCCGACCCGGCACAGGAAGCCCAACTGACGCGCGGTCTCGCTGCCGCCGGTGTGCGCTGCGAGGTCGCCAGCGGCCCCGCCGCACTCGTCATCGCCGCCGCGAGCGCCCTGTGCGACACGGTGGTGGCCGCCATCGTTGGCGCTGCGGGCCTGGAATCCACCCTCGCTGCTGCCCGCGCCGGCAAGCGCCTGTTGCTGGCCAACAAAGAATCCATCGTGATGGCCGGCCCGTTGCTGCTGGACGCGGTCGCCACTGGGGGTGGCGCGCTGATCCCGGTCGATTCCGAACACAACGCGCTGTTCCAATGCCTGCCCGGCGGGCGGCCCGAACTGGCCCGCTGCGGCGTGCGGCGGCTGATCCTGACCGCATCCGGTGGCCCGTTCCGCGGCCGCACGCGCGCCGAACTGGCCCATGTCACGCCGGAGCAAGCCTGCAAACACCCCAATTGGGTGATGGGGCGCAAGATCTCGGTGGATTCGGCCACCCTGATGAACAAGGGGCTGGAAGTGATCGAGGCGCACCACCTGTTCGCGGCGCCGGCCGAGGTCATCGACGTGGTGGTGCACCCGCAAAGCCTGGTCCACTCGATGGTCGAATACGTCGACGGCTCGGTGCTCGCGCAGTTGGGCAACCCCGACATGCGCACCGCGATCGCCCACGCCCTGGCGTGGCCGGAGCGAGTCGAGTCCGGGGTGGTTCCGCTGAAATTGGCCGCGTGTGCCCCACTGCAATTCGAAGCGCCGGACACGGCCACGTTCCGCTGCCTGACCTTGGCGTTCCAGGCCCTGCGCACCGGTGGCGACGCCCCGGCCGTGCTGAGCGCCGCCAACGAAGTGGCCGTCGCGGCCTTCCTGTCCGGCACCTTGGCCTTCCTGTCGATCGCCGATGTGGTCGAAGCCGTGCTTGCGGAACTGCCGGCGCAGCCCGTGGTCGATATCCCGACCCTGCTCGACCGCGACCGGCTCGCCCGCGAGACCGCGCGGCGCGTGCTGCGCAATGCTTGCTGATATTCTTGTCCTGATGACTTTTCGCAGCGGTACTTGATGACTTCCTTTTTCGGCTCGGTGTTCTGGTTGCTGGTCACGCTCGGCGTGCTGGTGACCTTCCATGAGTTTGGCCATTACTGGGTCGCGCGCCGCTGTGGGGTCAAGGTGCTGCGCTTCTCGGTCGGCTTCGGCAAGGCGATCTGGAAACACGTGGCCCGCGATGGCACCGAATACTGGATCGCCGCAATTCCGCTGGGCGGCTACGTGAAGATGCTCGACGCCCGCGAGGGCGAGGTCGATCCGGCGCTGCGCGACCAGGAATTCACCGGCAAGTCGTTGTGGAAACGCATCGCCATCGTGGCGGCCGGACCGGGCTTCAATGTGATCTTCACGATCGCGGCGCTGTGGCTGATGTTCATGCTCGGACGCAGCGACTTCGCGCCGATCGTGACGGCCACGCCGCAGAGCATCGCGGCGCAAGCCGGCATCCAGCCGGGCGACCGCATCCTCAGCGTGAACGGACGCGACGTCTCCACCTGGAGCGACTCGATGGAGATGATCGGCAACGCGCTGCTGGCGCTGACCCCGATGCCGCTGACTGTGCGCGATCGCGACGGCAGCACCCGGCAGTTGCTGTTGCCCTTGAATCAGTTACCCGCCGGCAAGCCGATCGACCAGTACTTCGAGAAGCTCGGCCTGCACCTGGCGCCGCCGCCGGCGATCGCCGGCTCGGTTAAGCCGGGCCAGCCCGCTGCCGTGGCAGGCCTCCAGGGCGGTGACCGGATCGTCAGTGTGGATGGCCAGCCCGTGACCGACTTCGTCAGCCTGGGCAAGCTGGTGCAGACCCACGCGGCGACGTCGCCCAAACTGGCCCTCGCCGTACAACGGAACGGCCAGCCGCTGACGCTCCACGTCACGGCCCGGTGGGAGTCGCTGGGCGGGCAGCCGGCAAAATGGATGCTCGGGGTTGCGCCACCCGCACCGGAACCGGCCACCGTGCAATACGGTCCGGTCAAGGCGCTTGGTGCGGCGCTCACCTCCACCTGGCGCAACACGCGGCAGACCTTCAGCATGATCGGCGACATGTTCAGCGGCCGCGCGTCGACCAAGAACATCTCCAGCGTGATCGGCATTGCCCAATACGCCAATGCGTCGGCGCACATGGGCCTCGCCTGGTTCCTGCAGTTCCTGGCCATGGTCTCGCTCAGCCTGGCGATCCTGAACCTGTTGCCGATTCCGGTTCTGGATGGCGGGCACCTGCTGTATTATCTGATCGAGCTGGTCAAGGGCAGCCCGGTCAGCGAGCAGGCCATGGTCATCGGCCAGTACATCGGACTGGTGCTGCTGTTCAGCCTGGTCGGGTGGACGCTCTTCAACGACATCCAGCGTACCTTGCTGTCGTGATGCGGATCGCCGTCGTCGCCGACCCTCCGCTCTGCCTGCCTGCGCCAGTCGCACTCGTACGCGCTGGCACGGCGGACAACGCATTGCGCTGGAGTGCGGTGCTTACTTTCACGGCAGGGTTCGTCCCTGCCGCATGCTTTGATGGGGCGGCCAGACTGGCCGCTGCATCGAAATAACCCTACGGAATCGACGATGAAGCGTATCGCCGCGCTGATCCTGCTTGCCTCCCTCGCCGCCAACGCGTTTGCGTTCGAGCCCTTCGTGGTCTCGGATATTCGCATCGACGGCCTCAGCCGCATCTCCGCGGGCACGGTATTCAACTACCTGCCGGTGAACAAGGGCGACAAGCTCACCAACGCCGAGGCACAACGAGCGATCCGCGCGTTGTACCAGACCAAGTTCTTCAGCGATGTGGAACTCGACCGCGACGGCGATATCCTGGTGATCAAGGTGACCGAGCGACCATCGATCGCCAAGTTGACGATCCGCGGCAACAAGGACATCAAGACCGATGACCTGAAGAAGGGGCTGAAGAGCACCGGCATCGCCGAGGGCGAGACCTTCGACCGGCTGGCCATCGACAACGTGCAGCAGGAGCTGATCCGGCAGTACTACAACCGTGGCAAGTACAACGTCTCGGTCGAACCGCACGTGACGCGACTCGATCGCAACCGCGTCGCCATCGACATCGAGATCCGCGAAGGCAAGGCCGCCAAGATCAGCGAAATCGACATTCTCGGCAACCACGCCTTCACCGACAAGCAGATTCGCAAGGATTTCGAATCCGGCACGCCGAACCTGCTGTCGTGGTATTCCAAGAACGACCAGTATTCCCGCGAAAAGCTTTCCGGCGACCTTGAAAAGCTGCAGTCGTATTACATGAACCGCGGCTACGCGGACTTCGGCGTCGACTCCACCCAGGTGACGATCGCGCCGGACAAACGCAACATGTACATCGACGCCAGCATCAAGGAAGGCGAGATCTACAAGATCAGCGACGTCCACCTGCTCGGCGACCTGATATTGCCGGAGGCATCGATGCGCACGCTGGTGTTCGTCAAGAACGGCGACATCTTCAATCGCGGCGCCATCGAAAACAGCAGCAAGGCGATCAAGGCGGTATTGGCCAATATCGGTTACGCCTACGCCAAGGTCACCCCGATCCCGAAGCTGGACAAGGAAAATCACACGGTCGACCTGACCATGTATGTCGAGCCGGGCCAGCGCGTATACGTGCGCCGCGTGATCTTCCAGGGCAACACCAAGACCGAGGACAACGTGGTGCGCCGCGAAATGCGCCAGCTCGAGGGTTCGATGTATTCGCAAGCGGCGATCGATCGCTCCAAGATCCGCCTGCAACGGCTGGGTTACTTCAAGAAGGTTGACATCGACAAGAAGCTGGTGCCGGGCACCCAGGACCAGGTGGACGTCACCGTCAAGATCGAGGAGCAGTCCGCCGGCAGCGTCCAGTTCGGCATCGGCTACTCGCAGTACGCCGGCATCATCCTGAACGCCTCGTTGAGCCAGAACAACTTGTTCGGCAGCGGCGACAGCTTCTCGGTCAGCGGCTCGCGCAGCACCTACCAGACGAGTTTCGGCGCCAATTACTACAACCCGTACCTGACCGACAACGGCATCGGTATCGGCTACAGCCTCAACTACTCGAAAACCGACTTCGGCAACACCGACTTCGCCAACTACAGCACCAGCGCCAAGGGTTTCTCCAGCTATCTGGGCATCCCGATCAGCGAAACCGACGGTCTGCGGGTAGGTCTGGGCATCAGCAGCAACAAGGTCAACCTCATTCCCGGCTTCAGCCCACAAGTGCTGACCGATTATCAGAACCAGATCGGCCACCGGACCATCCACTCGTGGACCGGCACGCTGGGCTGGAACCACGACACCCGCAACGGTTACTGGGCGCCAACACGTGGCGGCCTGCTGTCGGCGCAGACCGAAGTCACCTTGCCGGGCTCCACCGTGCAGTACTGGAAGCTGACCGCCGAGGCCAACCACTACTGGCCGATCGGCAAGGGTTTCGTGCTGTACCTCGATGGCCAGGTCGGCTACGGCAAGACCTACGGTCACAACGGCATTGACGACGACCAGTTTGCCGCCCTGAAGGCCGCCACGGAAGCCCAGCGACCTGGCTACGTCATGCAGGACATGCGGCAGGACTTCCCGTTCTTCGCCAACTTCTTCTCCGGCGGCGTGCGCGACGTGCGGGGCTTCCAGGACAACACCCTGGGCCCGCGCGTGTGCATCGACGGCAGCTCGCCCAGCGCCAACGGCAATTGTCTCGGCGGCTACTACGCGCAACCCATCGGCGGCGCATTCAAAGTGCTGGGCACGGCCGAAATGTATCTGCCGTTGCCGTTCTTGAAGGACGTCAACACGGCGCGTGTTTCGTTGTTCACCGACGTCGGCAATGCGTACAAGGATTACCAGAGTTTCGACGCCAGCACCCTGCGCGCGTCGGCTGGCATCTCGCTGCACTGGCAGGCGCCGATCGGCCCGCTGATCATCAGCCTGGCGGTGCCGTTCCGTTCGCAGCCATCGGACAACCATTACGAGGAACGCATCCAGTTCACTTTCGGCAGCCAGTTCTGAGCGGAGGCGGACGGCGATGTGCTGATTCACCGGGAATCTCCCGGCGCCGGGCGGGAAAGTTCGGCGCTGCGCCGTACAATGACGCGCACTGTCCGGAGCAGGCATGAATGCAATCCACTATTCGGCCGCCGAGCTGGCCGAGCGCTTCGATCTGGGCGTCCACGGTGACGCCCAGCGCGTGGTGAGCGGTGTCGGCACGCTCGCTGGCGCCGATGCCACCGAACTGAGCTTCCTGTCCAACCGCAAGTACGCCGCCCAACTGGCATCCACCCGCGCCGGCGTGGTGGTGGTAAGCGAAGAGAACCTCGCCGACTGTCCGACCACCGCGTTGGTCGCGCGCGACCCGTACGTAGCCTACGCGCGGATTGCGGCATTGTTCGAACGCCTGCCCGCCGCACCCGCCGGCATCCATCCCAGTGCCGTGGTCGCAGCCGGTGCGCGGGTCAGCACCAGCGCCAGCATCGGCCCGTACTGCGTCATCGAGCATGATGCGGTGATTGGAGACGGCGCCATCCTGGGCCCGCACTGCATCATCGGCGAACGCTGTACCGTCGGCGCGCAATCACGACTGGTGGCGCGGGTGACCCTGGTGACCCGCGTGATATTGGGCAAACGCGTGTTGGTGCATCCGGGCGCGGTCATCGGTTCAGACGGCTTCGGCCTCGCCTTCGACCGCGACGTCGGCGACCACGGTGGCTGGGTCAAGCTGCCGCAGCTGGGTGGCGTATGCATCGGCGACGACTGCGAGATCGGAGCCAATACCACGATCGATCGCGGCGCGCTGGACGACACCGTGCTGGAGGAAGATGTGCGCTTGGACAACCAGATCCAGATCGCCCACAACGTATACGTCGGTGCGCACACCGCGATGGCCGGCTGCGCGGCCGTGGCCGGCAGCGCGAAGATCGGCCGCTATTGCATGATCGGCGGCAATGCCGGCGTGCTCGGCCATCTCGAACTGGCCGACCGCGTTACCATTACCGCCAAGAGCCTGGTGACGCACTCGATTCGCGAGGCCGGCGAATATTCATCCGGTACGCCGCTGCAGGAAAATCGCCTGTGGCGCAAGAACGCTGCACGCTTCAAACATCTGGACGAGTACGCGCGCCGCTTGTCGGCGCTGGAAAAGGACAACAATCATGAATGAACAAGTCGGCGCCATGACCATGCCGATCGATATCGAGCAGATCCAGCAACTGCTGCCGCATCGCTATCCGTTCCTGCTGGTGGACCGGGTGATCGAGATCGTGCCGGAAGTTAGCGTGGTGGCGCTGAAGAACGTCACCATCAACGAGCCGTTCTTCAACGGCCATTTCCCCATCCACCCGGTGATGCCCGGTGTGTTGATCATCGAGGCGATGGCGCAGGCCGCCGGCCTGCTGACCCAGATCAGCCGCCGCCTCAAGGGAGATAATGACAGCCCGTTGTTCTACCTGGTCAAGATCGACAACGCGCGCTTCAACGCGCCGGTCGTGCCAGGCGATCAGTTGCGACTTGAGGTGACGCTGAAGCGCCAGATGCGCGGCATGGGCCTGTTCCTGGCGCGCACCGTGGTTGATGGCAAGGAAATGGCCAGCTGCGAACTGATGTGCGCCGCGAGATCCGAAAAATGAACGGCGTCCGCGCGACCCACTCCACCGCGCAAGTCGATGCAACCGCCGTGATCGGCCGCAACGTACGCATCGGCGCCTACAGCGTCATCGGCGCCGAAGTGGAAATCGGTGACGACACGACGATCGGCCCGCACGTGGTGATCGATGGGCCGACCCGGATCGGGCGCGAAAACCGCATCGCGCAGTTCGCCTCGCTGGGCGGCGATCCGCAGGACAAGAAATTCGCCGGCGAGCGTACCGAGCTGGTGATCGGCGACCGCAACCTGATCCGCGAGTTCGTCACGATCAACCGCGGCACCGGCGAGGGCGGCGGCGTCACCCGGCTCGGCGACGACAACTGGGTGCTCGCCTATGTACACATCGCGCACGACTGCCAGGTTGGCAACCGCGTGGTGTTCTCCAACTATTCGGCACTGGCCGGACATGTGGAAATCGGTGACTGGACCATCCTCTCGGGCTATTCCGGCGTGCATCAGTTCTGCAAGGTCGGCGCGCACGCGTTTATCGGCATGGGCTGCCTGGTGAGTCATGACGTGCCGCCGTTCGTCACGATGGCCAACGAGCAACAAGGGCGTCCGCGCGGCATCAACAGCGAAGGCTTGAAGCGCCGCGGCTTCGACAGCACCCGCATCGCGGCCATCAAGCGCGCCTATCGCACTTTGTACATGGCCGGTTTGTCGCTGCCCGAGGCGCGCGAGAAGCTGGTGGAACAAGCTTGCGAAAGCGACGATGTACGCGCCATGCTGGAGTTCCTCGATCACAGCGGGCGCTCGCTGGCACGCTAGGCCGGGAACAGGGAGTGGAGAATCGGGAATGGTCAACCGCCAAGGCATCAAGCCGCCCAAGATCCGCGCGCTCCGCTTGCGGATGACACCATGATCGCGACTGACCAACCCTCGCCGGAAACCGACGCTTCGGTCATCCCCGATTGCGCATTCCCCGGTCCCGGCTCTCCCACCATCGCCATCCTCGCCGGCGAGGACTCCGGCGATCAGCTTGGAGCCGAGCTGATCGCCGCATTGCGACAGCGCTATCCGCATGCTCGCTTCGTCGGCATCGGGGGCGCACAGATGCAGCGCGAAGGCTTCGAGTCCTGGTACGACATTCGCGAATTGTCACTGTTCGGCTTCAGCGAAGTGATCAGTCACCTGCCACGACTGTTGCGCTTGCGCCGCTCCCTGGTCGCACGGCTGCGCGAAATCAAGCCCTCCGTCGTGGTCGGGATCGACGCGCCGGATTTCAATCTCGGCGTGGAGCGGCGCTTGAAAGAGGCTGGCGTGCGCACCGTGCACTACGTCAGCCCATCGATCTGGGCCTGGCGTGAAAAGCGCGCCGAGAAGATTGGGCACAGCGCCGATCGCGTGCTCTGCCTGTTCCCGATGGAACCGACGATCTATGCGAACCATGGCATCGACGCGCGCTTCGTGGGACACCCGCTGGCCGACCGCTTCGCGCTGGTGGCTGATCGCGCCGGCGCGCGCGCGAAGCTGCAGCTGCCGCAACAGGTGCCCGTGCTGGCCGTGTTGCCGGGAAGCCGCTTGTCCGAGGTGAAGCGACTCGGACAGATTTTCCTCGACGCCGCCAAAGTGGTCGCCGCCGCGCTGCCCGGACTGCGCATCGTGATTCCTGCTGCCAATCCGCAGGTGCATGCGCGGCTGCAGGGGCTGCTCGCAGATGCCCCGCACGATGCGTCGTCGCCGCTGTTGCTGGACGGCCAGGCGCAGGACGCGATGTTGGCCGCCGATGTGGTGCTGCTCGCCTCCGGCACCGCCACGCTGGAGGCGATGCTGGCCAAGCGACCGATGGTGGTGGGCTATCGCGTGTCGCCCACCAGCTACTTCATCGCCCGTGCTCTGCGGATGGTAAAGACGGACGTGTATTCCCTGCCCAACATTCTGGCGCGCGCCTGCGGCATGGGCGACGGTCCGTTGGTGCCCGAGCTGATGCAGGATGACTGCACCGCTGAAAAGCTGGCCGCCGCCACGCTCGCGTTGTTCAAGGACAGCGAACATCGGGGTGCCATCGTCGCGGCGTTCGAGTATCTGCATCAGGAGCTGCGCGGCGGCCTGGAAGGGCATGCAGGCGACCGGGCGGCGGCGGCGATTGCGGAGATGATCGAACGGCGGGAGCGCGCTGGTGAGTGAGTCTCAGGCAAGCACCGCCCCCTCACCTCAATCCTCTCCCCCCAGGGGAGAAGAGGCGAACGCGAGGAGCGCGGAGCTTTATTGGGGCGGCGGCCTGCTCGTGGCCGGCGTGGACGAAGCGGGCAGGGGACCCTTGGCGGGTCCGCTGGCGGTGGCTGCGGTGATCCTGGATCCAGTCCAGCCGATCATCGGTCTGAATGATTCGAAAAAGCTCAGCGAAAAGCGACGCGAGATGCTTTACCCGCAGATCATTGAACGCGCGCTGGCGTATTGCATCGTGCTGATCGAGCCGGACGAGATCGACCGGCTGAACATCTTCCAGGCCACCATGGCGGGCATGAGTCGCGCCGTCGCCGGCTTGGCGCCCGCCGCCATCGAGGCGCTGATCGACGGCAACAAGCTGCCGCAGGATCTGCCCTGCCGAGGCCGCGCGATCATTGGCGGCGACGCGCTGGAGCCGGCAATCAGCGCGGCCTCGATCCTGGCCAAGGTCGCCCGCGATCGACTGATGGTCAAGCTGGACATGATCCATCCAGGCTACGGTTTTGCCGTACACAAAGGCTACCCGACGGCCGCGCACTTCGCGGCATTGAAGCGGCTCGGACCCTGCCCGCAGCACCGCTGCAGTTTCGCGCCGGTGCGGGCGCTGCTGGCTTGACGGCAGCGGCGCACGGGTTCGCGCAAAGCGAGCCGAAGTCAATCTTGCCGCTGCACCCGACGCCGGGGTAGCCTGCATGGATACCGCGCGTAGATCCGCATGACCGTCCGCTATACCCATCTGCATCTGCACAGCGAATATTCGCTGGTCGACTCGACCATCCGCATCAAGGCGCTGGTCGCCGCCTGCGTGCGCGACGGTATCCCGGCCGTGGCGCTGACCGACGAATGCAACATGTTCGCCCTGGTCAAGTTCTACAAGGCGTGCACCGCGGCCGGGATCAAGCCAATTGGCGGTTGCGACCTGCAGATCTCGGCGCCGAACGACCCGCGGCCATGGCGGCTTACTCTGTTGTGCCAGGATCACGAGGGTTACCTCAACCTCTCGCGACTGGTCTCGCGCGCCTGGCAGGAAGGCCAACGCGGCGGTCACGCGCTGACCGACGCGCGCTGGCTGCAGGGTGAGGCATGCACCGGATTGATCGCCGTGCTCGGCCGTGGCAGCGAGGTCGCACGGCTGGCGCTGAACCAGGGCACTGACGCCGCCCTGGCGAAGTTGCGCCCTCTGGCGCAACTGTTCCCGGATCGACTGTACCTGGAGCTCACCCGTTGCGGTCGCGACGGCGAGGAAAAATGGAACGCTGCCGCACTGATACTGGCTCGCGAACTGGGCCTGCCGGTGCTGGCCAGCAACGACGTGCGCTTCCTCAAGCAGGACGACTTCGATGCACACGAGGCACGCGTATGCATCAACCAGGGTCGCGTGCTGGCCGATCCGAAGCGACCGCGCGAGTACACCGACCAGCAGTATCTCAAGACACCCGCGGAAATGGCCGAGCTGTTCGCCGACCTGCCCGAGGCACTGGAAAACAGCGTCGAGCTGGCCCGCCGCTGCACCCTGGAGCTGAACTTCGGCACCTACTACCTGCCCGACTTTCCGGTGCCGGTCGGCCACGATCTGAACAGTCATATCCGCGAACTCTCGCGGCAGGGCCTGCGCGAACGTCTGGCCGACGCGCCGCTGGCCGGGAATCACACGCTGGGTGATTACGAGGCCCGACTGGAGCACGAGCTCGATGTCATCATCGAGATGGGGTTCCCGGGTTACTTCCTGATCGTGGCGGACTTCATCAACTGGGCCAAGCAGCAGGACATTCCGGTGGGCCCCGGTCGCGGTTCGGGTGCCGGTTCGCTGGTCGCGTGGGCGCTGAAGATCACCGACCTCGATCCGCTGCAGTTCGACCTGCTGTTCGAGCGGTTCCTGAACCCCGAACGGGTGTCGATGCCGGACTTCGACATCGATTTCTGCATGGATCGGCGCGATGAGGTGATCGACTACGTCGCCCGCAAGTACGGGCGCGACAAGGTCAGCCAGATCATCACCTACGGCTCGATGGCCACCAAGGCGGTGTTGCGCGATTCCGGCCGCGTGCTCAGCATGCCGTACAACCAGGTCGACCGGCTGGCCAAGATGGTGCCGCCGCGCCCGCTCGACCTCACCCTGTCCGATGCGCTGGGCCGCTCCGAGAAATCGAAGAAGGAACCCGATCGGGTCGTCAAGGAATTCTGCGAAACCTACGCACAGGACGAGGATGCGCGCACGCTGATCGACCTGGCGCTCAAGCTGGAAAACCTCACTCGCAACGCCGGCAAGCACGCCGGCGGCGTGGTGATCGCACCGACCCCGCTCACCGACTTCGCCCCGCTGTACTGCGAAGCGGGCGGCGGCGGCGTGGTTACCCAGTACGACAAGAACGATGTCGAGGCGGTGGGTCTGGTGAAGTTCGACTTCCTCGGCCTGCGCACGTTGACCATCATCGACTGGGCGGTGAAGGCGATCAATGCGCGGCGTGCCAGGGAGCGCCTCCATCCGCCCGCTGGGCACCTCCCCCCACAGTCGAGGGAAGGGAGTTTGGCACAGCCTGCGGTTGAAGGCTGTGGGGGCGAGGAACCGCTGGATATCTCGAAATTGCCGCTGGACGACGCGGCCACCTACGAGCTGCTGAGGAAGGCGCAGACGGTGGCGGTGTTCCAGCTTGAATCCTCCGGCATGCAGCGCATGCTGAAGGACGCCAAGCCCGACCGCTTCGAGGACATCATCGCGCTGGTGGCGCTGTACCGCCCCGGCCCGATGGACCTGATCCCGAGCTTCATTGCGCGCAAGCACGGGCGCGAGGACGTGGAGTATCCCGACCCGCGCGTCGAGCCGATCCTGAAAGAGACCTACGGCATCATGGTCTATCAGGAGCAGGTGATGCAGATGGCGCAGATCGTGGGCGGCTAT
>CAJDVU010000016.1_pt1 | contig 24715 bp, 19 predicted proteins | sample 7391431 | NCBI WGS metagenome assembly CAJDVU01 (sample SAMEA7055700, study PRJEB34461) | soil metagenome | biome: terrestrial ecosystem; feature: Peninsula; material: soil | place: Antarctica | collected 2016
TGATGGTGAGCCGGCGGCGTCGAACGTGTTCTTGCTGTTCTCCAGCAGCGTGATTGTGCTGGCCGGGATCGGGCTCAGCTCGTTGTTCCGCATCATGAGCCTGTCTGGCGGTGGCAAGAGCGTCGCCGAGAGCGTCGGCGCCACGCCAGTGCCGCCGGATACCGCAGATCCCGCGCAGCGGCGCCTGCGCAACGTGATCGAAGAGGTGGCGATCGCCGCCGGCGTGCCGGTGCCGGACATCTACCTGATGGCCGGGGAGCCCGGCATCAACGCGTTTGCCGCCGGCTACTCACCTTCCGACGCGGCGGTGTGCGTGACTCAGGGCTGCCTGGACAACCTCAGCCGCGACGAGTTGCAGGGTGTGATCGCGCATGAGTTCAGCCATGTCCTGAACGGCGACATGCGGCTCAACATTCGCCTGATGGGCTTGCTGTTCGGCATTCTTGTCCTGGCGATCGTGGGACGCCGGGTGATCTGGTTCGGCGGCGGTCGCAGCAGTCGGCGCGACGGCGGCGGTGGTCAGGTCTGGATGATCGGGCTGGCGCTGATTGTGGTCGGCTACATCGGCTACTTCTTCGCTCGGCTGATCCAGGCCGCGGTGGCGCGTTCGCGCGAATCGCTGGCCGACGCCTACGCGGTGCAGTTCACCCGCCAGACCGAAGGCATCACCGGTGCGCTGAAGAAGATCGCCGTCCTCAGCGAAGGCTCGCAATTGCAGGTGGCGAACAAGCAGGAAGTGGCTCATATGCTGTTCGGCGAGGCTGGCAGCTTCAATGCGCTGTTCGCCACCCATCCGCCGTTGCTGCAGCGCATTCAGGCGCTGGAGCCCGGCTTTCGCGAGGAGCAATTGGCCGGGTTCGCGGCGTCGATGCGGCGCGCTGCCGAGGCGCCGCTCACCGCGCCCCCGGCGAGCAAGCCGGGCGGCCCGCTGGGCGTGCCGGGCATGAAGCTGCCGCCCGTGTTGCCTGTCGTGTTGGCCGGGGCAGCGGTCGTGGCAGGCGCCCCGGCCTTCCAGCAGGCTGCAGCGCTGCATCAGGCGATGCCGGCCACCCTGACGACGGCCGTGCAGCAACCCGAATCGGCGCTTGCGGTGATGTTGGCCCTGGCCCTGTCGATGGAAGCGGACCTGCAGCCGGCGCAGCGGCGCATCGTCGCCGATGCGTTTGGCGATGACGTGCAACGGGCGGTGCAGGCCGCCGCGCGCGACCTGGCAGCGCTGTCCCCGATTGCGCGCCTGCCGCTGGTGTCGCTGGCGTTCCCGGCACTCAAGCAACTCCCCGACGGTCGTCAGCAGAGCTTGCTGCGCGCGCTCGATGACCTGGTCAACGTGGATGGCCGGGTCGACCTCAACGAGTATTGTCTGGCCCGCTTGCTGCGCATCCAGTTGCAGGAGGCACGCCAGCCCCGCCGCGCGCCGGTCGAGGGGCTGAAGAAACTTCCCGCCTGCCGCGACAGCCTGATCCTGGTGTGTACCGTCGTCGCGTCGGCTGGCTGCTCCGACGAGGCGGGTGCCCGCCGCGCCTGGCTGCTGGCGATGCAACAGGCGTTTCCAGGCGAGGCCATCGAGTGGTCAGCGCCGCCCGCCGCATGGCAGGCGCCGTTCGAGCGCGCGCTGGATGATCTGGACGGCTTGACTCCGGTCGCCAAGGAGTTGGTGATCCAGAGCCTGCTGCGGGCCATCGATGCGGATGGTCAAGTGAGCGTGGAAGAGGCTGAATTGCTGCGCGTGATTTGCGCCAGCCTGCATTGTCCGGTGCCCGTAGCCGGGGACGCGTAGGAGCCCGCTTGCGGGCGATGCTTTTGCGCTGATGAGCGACAGAAGATTAGAACAAGAGCATCGCCCGTGCGCGAGCTCCTTATGTGTTGACTCCCCTCCGGTACAAGGTCGAGAGTCACCGACTGATCATCGGTAGGGACGAGGTGACGCGGTCGAGCTCCCAAGGCTTCGCGCTTGTTGCGTAGATTCGCGCCCCGTCCCGTTTTATCTACGGCTTTTCGGCCAGTATCAACGCGCTGGCGCGCTCGGCGATCATGATCGTCGGCGCGTTGGTGTTGCCGCTGGGCAGGTTCGGCATGATCGAGGCGTCGACCACGCGCAGACCCTCGACGCCGCGCACGCGCAGCTCGCTGTCGACTACCGCGCGATCATCCTTGCCCATGCGGCAGCTGCCGACCGGGTGGTAGATGGTTTCCGCCTTGCGTCGGATGAAGTCGATGTAGTCGGCGTTGGTAGCCAGCTCGCGCTCGGGGAAAACTGGCGCGCCACGACAGCGGTCGAACGCGCCCTGCGCCAGAATCTCCTGCGATAGCCGCGCCGCCTCGATCATTCGCTGCAGATCATGGCCTTCCGCGTCGCCGAGGTAGTTGGCGTGGATGGCCACCGGTTGGGTCGGGTCGGACGAGCGCAGGCGCAGATGCCCGCGGCTGCGCGGGTGCAGGTAGCAGGCGTGTACGGTGTAGCCGTCCCCGGGCAGGCGGTGCCGGCCATGGTCGTCCAACTGTGCCGGCACGAAATGGAACTGGATGTCGCAGCGCTCATCATCGGCCAGACGGCTGCGCACGAAACCGCCGGACTCGGCGAGGTTGGAACTGCCTGGACCGTCGCGATGACGCCACCATCGAAGCGCCGTGCCGAGCTGGTTCAGATGGTCATAGGTGAGATGCTTCTGGCGGCTGCCAACCACGGTGCAGATGTCCAGGTGATCCTGCAGTTCAGCACCGACCTCGGGCAGGTCCGCTGCTACCGTGATGCCGTGCGCGCGCAGGTGGTCGGCCGGGCCCAGCCCCGAGAGCATCAGCAACTGTGGCGAGTTGATCGTGCCACCGCACACCAGCACCTCGCCCGCCTCGATGCGCTCGGTGCCGTGGCGCTTGCGGCGCAACTGCACGCCTGTCGCGCGCCCGTGCGCCAGCAACACCCGTTCGACCAGTCGTTGCGCCCGTGTCCGGCGCTGATCGCCGCTTCGACGAAGGTGTCTGACAGCGGGTTGTGATAACGCAGGTCGGCGACGCCGAGCGGGCCACCGACGCCGTGCAGCGCGCTGGCACCGCGGCTGTTGTCCTCACTGTGCACGAACCAGGGCAGCACCTGTGGCCAGGACCAGCGTGCGTCGCCACTGGCGTCGGCCCAGCCATCGTAGTCAGCGGGCACGCCGCGCACGTAGCACATCGCGTTGATCGAGCTGGAGCCGCCCAGGGTCTTGCCGCGCGGCCACCACAGGCGGCGCCGGTCGAGCGCCGGCTCCGGTTCGGTTTCATAACCCCAGTTCAACAGGCGACGTCGCGCCAGCTGGGCCAACCCGGCCGGCATGTGCAGCAGCGGGTTCCAGTCGCGTGGGCCCGCTTCCAGCAGCAGCACGCGGGTGGCCGGGTTGGCGCTGAGCCGATGGGCCAGCACGCAACCGGCCGAGCCGGCGCCGACGATCACGTAATCGTAGTTGTCCAAGTGGGACTCCCGAGTCTGGCTGTCGGCCGCTGCCGGCATGCTAATCTTTTCGCGCCTTCCACTGGATGCATCCTTGAGTCTGCCCCGTCCCGCCGCCGAGGAACAAGCCGCCGCGCCGATCTTGTCCGCCCTGGCTTTTTTTTTCGTGATGACCTCGTACTACATCATCCGGCCGGTCCGCGACCAGCTCAGCGGCGCCGTGGGCTCGACCGAGCTGCCGCTGTTCTACGGCGCGGTATTCGTGGTGATGCTGTTGATCACACCGGTATTCGGCCTGCTGGTGGCGCGACTGCGGCGGCGGCAGTTGCTGGCGTGGAGCTACAGTTTCTTCATCCTGTGTCTGCTCGCCTTCGTGCCCGCGTTCATGGCGCAGGAACGCATCGGCGCGCGCGAGTTGGGGGTGGTGTTCTTCGTCTGGGTCAGCGTGTTCAACCTGTTCGTGGTGTCGTTGTTCTGGAGCGTCATGGCCGACATCTTCAGCAGTGGCCAGGCGCGGCGGATGTTCTCGCTCATCGCGCTGGCCGGCATGGGTGGGGCGGTATTCGGCCCGCTGGTGACCAAGCTGCTGGTGCAGGTGATCGGCGTGGCACCGTTGCTGGTGGTCTCGGCACTGGCGTTGTCGGTGTCGCTGGTCTTGCTGTTGCGACTGTCGGCCAGTCGTGGCGGCCAGCCAGGCGCGCACGGCGGGGAGCCGATTGGCGGCTCGTTGTGGGCGGGCGTGAAAGAGCTTTGGTCGCAGCCTTTCCTGCGCTACATGGCGCTGTTGATGTTGTTTGGCGATGGCATCGGCACGCTGGCCTACGCGCTGGTGGCCGACTACGCCAAGGCACATTTCACCGATGCAGTGGCGCGCACGGCGTTCTACAACAACCTCGACCTGGCGACCAACCTGCTCGGCGCGTTGTTGCAGCTGAGTCTGACCCGCTGGTTGCTGATCCGCCATGGTGCCGGCTGGGGCTTGTTGCTGCCGGCGCTGGTCAACGTGGTACTGCTGGGTACGATTGCGTTCTTGGGCGGCGGCAGCGTGACGTGGCTCGGTTACAGCGTGCCGCTGCTGGCGGTGATGCTGGTGATCACGCGTGGCTTTGCCTACGGCATGACCAAGCCGGCCGTGGATGCGTTGTACACGCGCGTGCCGCGTGAGACCCGCTACAAGGGCAAGAACTTCGTCGAGACCGCGGTCTGGCGCTTCGGCGATCTGGTGGTGACCAGTGCGGTGAGCGGATTGCGCATGCTCGGTTGGGGCGTCGGGGGTGTCGCACTGATCGGTACGGGTGTCGCCGCGTTGGCGACCGTGGCGGCGCGGCGCGCCGGCTGGTCGCCCGATCTGGCACCGGACGAGCACGCGCACGACAGTGGAGCCGGCAAGGCGCAGGCGTAAGTGGACGCAGGCAGCGCCGTCCGGCCTGTCCCGAATTCCGGGCTCAACTGGTGATGTAGCGCTCCAGATGCTCGATCTGCTCGGCCTGGGCGTCAATGACGGCCTTGACCAGATCGCCGATCGAGATGATGCCGACCAGGACCCCGTCATCTGTCACTGGCAGATGGCGGATGCGGCTGTCGGTACACAGGCGCATGCATTCGAACACGTCCGTGTCCGGGCCGACGGTGAGCGGGTTGCCGGTCATGATGTCGGATACGGCCGTCTGCGACGAGGATTTTCCCTGCAGGATGACCTTGCGCGCATAGTCGCGCTCAGACACCACGCCGACCAGCTTCGTACCCTTGATGACCAGCAGCGCTCCGACCCGGTGTTCGGCCATCTGCTTGATCGCTTCGAGTACGGGTGCGTCTGGCGCAACGCTGAAAATGGTGTTGCCTTTGCTTTGCAGCAAATGTTTGACCTGGCTCATGCTTGGGTCTCCCACAGGCCCGGGCGGGGCCCCTCACTGCCGAGTCTAGCGCGCCGCCCGGTTGGCGTGTCGTGAAATGTCCCGGTTGTCGTTGGCGCGATGTGCGGCGCGGGTTTGACAAGACGGGGCGGTCGCCGCCTGGCCGATTCATGGCAGGCGGTGGTGGCCAGTTGCGGCATGCGGGATTTCCATGAAAGCCCGTTCGGTGACCAAAGGTAGACCCCGACCAGACGCTCACGGCGGCCGCGGCGGCGGGCCATGACCCTCGACGTAACCCGGTCCGCCCAGTTGCTCCATTTGCCGCCGGATCCACGCGGCGCGGCGCAAAACGTACGCGCTCGGTCGATCCACATGCAGCCGGCGCGGGCTCGGCAGCACCGCCGCCAGCCGGGCGGCCTGGGCCGGGTCGAGCCGGGCCGGCGTGGTATGGAAGTAGACCTCGCTGGCCGCGCCCACACCGTAGATGCCGTTGCCCAGCTCGGCAATGTTCACGTACACCTCGAGAATGCGCTGCTTTGGCCAGGTCAGCTCGAGCAAGACGGTGAAATAGGCTTCCAGACCCTTGCGTACGAAGCTGCGCCCGTTCCACAGGAACAGGTTCTTGGCGGTCTGCTGGCTGATCGTGCTGGCGCCGCGCAGGCGCTTGCCGTCGTCGGCCGCGTCGATCGCCTTGTCGATGGATTCGAAATCGAAACCGTGGTGGTAGGGAAACTTCTGGTCCTCGCCGGCCACCATCGCGAGGGGTACCCACGGCGACACTTTTTTCCAGGGCACCCAGTGCTGGCGCAGGTGGAAATCCTTCTCGCCGTGCATCCAGGCGCCGACCTGGCGTTCGAGCATCACGGCTGACGTCCATGGCGGTATGAAGCGCAGCATCAGTACGGCCAGCCAGGTCACGGCCAACCACGCCAGGACGAAGATGCCGAGCCAGCGAAGCAGATGGCGCCATCGTTGTCGGCGAGATGCTGAAGACATGAAAGTACACGCGATAAGGCACGGTCAGTATAAGAGGCGTTGTGCTCTTCCCGCCGCGGCCCCATCTGGTGGGGCTGTCTCTTGAGGGAAACTCCGGCTGTGCTAAACCATTACGAGGATGATCTCCTGCATCGCTTCCTGCTGCCGGACGCCGGCGTGCGCGGCACTCTGGTGCGGCTCGGAGCGTGCTGGCGCGAGGTGGCCAGTCGCGTCGACTACCCGCCGGCACTGCGGGCGCGCCTGGGAGAGACTCTCGTGGCAAGCGCGCTGTTGACCGGCAATATCAAGCTCGATGGCGCGCTGTCGGTCGAGCTCAAGAGCTCTTCAGCATTGCGCCTGCTGTTTGCCGAATGCAACGACCAGGGTCACCTGCGCGGGCTGGCCCGCTGGCACGAGCCGCTGCCCGAGTCGCTCGCACTCGATCAGCTGGCCGATGCGGTGATGGCGATCACCGTTGGCAATCTCGAGCGCGGGCAGCGCTATCAGGGCCTGGTCGAGTTGCGTCGCGAGGGCCTGGCCGAGTCATTGGAGGATTACTTCATCCAGTCCGAACAGTTGCCGGCGCGAATCCTACTGGTGGCGGATGCGCAGCAGGCCGTCGGGCTGATGTTGCAGAAGATGCCCGATGAGGGCGGTCATCATGCGGCAGCGGACGAGGACGCGTGGAACCGCGTGGTGCACCTGACCGCCACGCTGGACGCGCATGAGCTGCTGGTCACGCCGGCGGAAGAGCTTCTGTACCGGCTTTACCACGAGGAATCCGTGCGCTTGCTCGATACGCGTCCCCTCGCGTTCGGCTGCAGTTGCAGCCGAGAGCGCGTCGCGGCGATGTTGCGCTCGCTCGGCCGCGACGAGGTGGAGGCGACGTTGTCCGCCCGCGACGGCGAGATTGAGGTGATCTGCGAGTTCTGCGCGCAGCGCTACGCCTTCGATCGTATCGACGCCGAGCACCTGCTCCGTGATGGCGCAGCTCCTGGCGCGCCGGAAACCACGCAGTAACCAACGCGTTGAAGAGTCTCCGGCTGACCGGCGGGAGGATGACTGGCCGCAAAACGGCTATGGCAGATGTCTGGACCCGCCGGACCCGCTCAGGCGCGCAACAAGGATTTGTCGACATTGAGCCAGGTACTGGCCGGTTGCGGCTTGGCAAACAGGAAACCCTGGCCATAGCGGCAGCCCACGCGCAGCAAGGCCTGGTACTGCGAGTCTTCCTCGATGCCCTCGGCAATCACCTTCATGTGCAGTGAATCGGCCAGCACCTGGATCGCTCGCACCAGGGCCAGGCCCTGGGTGTCGCTGTCGTCGGACGGCAGCTCGACGATGAATGAACGGTCGATCTTCAGGCTTTCGAACGGGTACTGGTGGAGGTAGCTGAGCGAGGAATAGCCGGTGCCGAAATCATCCAGCACGATGCCGACCCCGTGGCTGCGCAGATTGTTCAGCATCTGCTTCACCTGGGTCGAGTTCTCCAGCAATGCGTGCTCGGTGACCTCGATGCGAATGCAATGGGTCGGTACCGCATACTGGTCGAGCAGGGCCAGCAAACGTTGGTCCAGGTCGGTCGAGCGAAAGTGCCGCCCGGAGACGTTGATGCTGATGAAGCCCTCGGTCCCGATCAGCCGCACGGCCTGGACGCAAACCTGTTCGAAGATTTGCCAGTCGATGGCTTCGGCACAGCCGGACTCTTCGGCGATCGGCAGAAAGTCTTGCGGCGGCAGCAGCCCGCGTTGCGGGTGATGCCAGCGCAGCAGCGCCTCGTAGCCGATGACGCGGCCATCGCCGAGTTCGACGATGGGTTGATAGTAAGGTTCGAACTCATTGCGGCTCAACGCGTGGCGCAGGTCGTTCTCCATGTCCAGCAGCGACAGCGCCTCGCGGCGAAGCCGGTCGTCGAACATCGCCGCGCGATGGCGGCCGCCGTCCTTGGCGTTGTACATCGCCGCGTCGGCGTCGCGCAGCAGTTCCTCCGGCTGGCGGTAATGAGGCGCCGACAGCGCGATCCCGATTGACGCGGAGGTAAAGATCTCCTTGCTGCCCAACCGGAACGGCGCCTGCAGTTCGCTGATGATGCGCTCGGCGACCAGCGAGGCCTTGGTGGTAGGGGTGATGCCTTCCAGCAGTACGGCGAACTCGTCGCCGCCCAGGCGCGCGACCACGTCGCGAGTTTTCAGGCACGCGCGGATGCGCCCGCCGACCTGGAACAGCAGGTCGTCGCCGACCAGGTGACCGACCGAGTCGTTGATGACCTTGAAGCGGTCCAGGTCGATGAACAGCACCGCGAACTGCTCCTCCGGACTTGCAACGTAGCGCTGCATGGCCTGATCCAGCCGTTGCAGCAGCAGGGTGCGGTTGGGCAGGCCGGTAAGCGAGTCGTGCAGGGTTTCGTACTTCAGGCGGCGTTCCACCCGCTCGCGCTCGGCGATCTGTTCGCGCAGGTCGCGGTTGGCCAGCGCCAGCGCGCGGGTGCGTTCGGTCACCCGGCGCTCCAGGCTCGCATTGGCCTGCTTGAGCGAGCTCGCCGTGTGCTTGCGGTGCAATGCGTTGGCGATGTGGTAGCTGACGAAGGTCAGCAGTTCCTGGTCGCGTTCGTTGTAGGTGTGTTCCGGCGAATAGCTTTGCACGGCGAGCGCGCCCATCGCCTGGCCACCCCAGATCAGGGGCACACCGAGCCAGCACACCGAGCGTGTGCCGAAATGCGTGATCTCGCCCTGGTCATGCAGCTTTTCAATGTCTTCCGGGGTGGCCAGCAGCGGCTTGGCATGGCGCAGTACGTACTCCGTGGCGCCGCGGCCATGGGCGCGCGCCGGTCGCAAGCGGTCGACTTCGTCCACCGAATAGGGGAAGCTCAGCTGGTCGGTGTCCTCATCGAGCAGCGCGATGTAGAAGTTGCGTGCGTACAACAGGCCGCTGATCACCTGGTGCACGGCCGCGTAGAACTTGTCCAGGCTTTCGGAGGTGCTGGCCAGTTCGGCAATGCGGAACAGTGCCGATTGCAGGCGCTCGCCACGCTGACGCTGCAGCACCTGTTGTCGCAGCACCCGGTTGGCCTCGCGCAAGGCCGCGGTACGGTCGGTCACCCGGCGGCCCAGTTCCAGGTGCGCCTCGCGCCGCTCCAACGCAGTTTGCACGTGCTGAGCCACGTAGTTGAGCAGGTCCCTGTCGTGCCGTGAATAGTGCGTGTCCTCGCGGTAACTCTGCACCACGATGCCGCCCACAACGTGTCCCTCGCGCAGCATCTGTACCCCCAACCAGTGTTCGCAGCTGGGACCGACCAACTTGAAGCGTTCGCCCAGTTGCTGCCGCAATTCGTCGATGGAACCCAGCAACGGCTGGTTACCCTGCAACAGATTCCAGGTCAGGCTGTGCAGCCAGTCCTGCAGCGGCATGGACTGGTTCGGCGGCGGCGAGTCGGTGTCGACGACGTCAACGTAGTAGGGAAACCGGATGCTGTCGCTGGCGGAGTCATACAGGACGATGTAGAAATTCTCCGCATACATCAGGCTGCCGACGATCGAATGCAGCGAGCGCATCATCTGCGGCATGTCGTGTTCAGCGCTGGCCTGGTCGGCGATGGCGTACAGCGCACGCTGCAGCCGCTCGGCCAGCGCCAGTCGGGAGATCGCCTCGTACAATCGACTGGTTTCGGCCAGCTGCGCCAACCGGATGTCGACCAGACGACCAAGCCATTGCAGCGACTCCCGCATCGTTTCGGACAGCGCCAGGTCCGCCAATTCGAGCGACAGGGTGCGCGCGGACTGCGCATCGTCAGCCAAGTCCAGCCAGTTTCCGGTCGGATCGGCGGGGGTGCCGTCCTGCGGTCGCCAGCACAATCGCCCGTGGATACCGAGATGACCGAGCAGGAACTCGCAGATCTCGCTCACACTGCCCGCGTCGGCCGCCTCGAACAAACGTTCGACGGCACCGTTCAGGATCGCGCGATCCCTTGGCGCGCGCGGCGGCTGGGATGATCGGATCGTCGGGGGGGCGCTCATGTCAAGCTGGTCGGTTCCGGAACAATCTGGCGGAGCGGCGTCAAGGAGCTTTTATACACGGCAGGTTTGCGCCGTTGCCAGCAGGATCATAGCGGGAACCCGGCGTGGCGAAATGTGTCAAAGTTTGGAATAAACCCACACGGAATCTGTGCGCTGGTGCGATTTTCGGGCTGTTAGTAAAACGTAAAATGCGCTAGAATCGCGTCCAAGCAAGTTTCTTGCTGGAAGCCACGCCATCGTATACGGAGTGACCGGTCAAAAGCTCATGCGCCGTCTGCCTGCCTTGTTGTCGATTTTCCTGCTGCCGCTTGCCGCGGCGGGGCAAACCGTGGGCAGCGATGCGGCTCAGGCGGGGTATCTGTTGGCGCGACCGCAAGCTCAGTGGACTGCAGCCATGTCGGGCGCGAGCGTGCCACTGTGGCAGGACGCCAGCGGGCGCATGCTGGTACTCAAGACCCACCGTAGTCATGCGACGAACCTCGGGTCGGCACTGGACGCGCCGCTGGTCACGCGTCCGGGCTACGTCGGTAGCACCGTCGCGGCTGGCTTGCAGTATGGAGTGGGTCCACTGCAGGCGCACGCCGAAGTCAGCCAGCGGTCATGGCTCAATCAAAACATGCAGGTGTATGGCAGCGAAGTCGGTGCCACCTACGACGCTGGCAACTACAGCGTCGGCGTGAGCGTCGGCTCCACCAATACACCGAATCGCAACGTCATGCTGCCGCGAGTGCTGCCGGGGGCCGTTCCTGGTGTGGATGGACTGGCCAGCTTCGACAGCAGCAATCAGCTCAATGCGAACGGCCGGCTGGCGCTCGGCAAGAAGACCGGCATCGACCTTGGTGCCAGCGTCGGCCGCGTCTATCTGCTGCCGGGCAACTTGCTCGGTGTCAACGTGATGGACCAGACGGCCGTAAGCTTCGGCGTCGACCATGGTCCATTGAGCGGCAGGCTGACCGGCCGCACCATGCAACCCGAAGCGGGTATTCCAGGCAGCCTGTACACGGACCGGCGCTGGAACAGCATCGACTTGGGGGTGACTTGGCGCCTGCCGTGGCGGGGCTCGTTGAGTGTCGGTGCACAGAATCTGTGGTCGTCCGGTGCGCCGGGGAATACGCCGGTGGGTCCGGAGCCAGACCAGTCGCGCACGCCTTACGTGCAGTACCACCAGGATCTCTGATTCGTTCAACCCGATCCCGGGTTGAACGAATTCTGACGCCATCGCCGATGCGGTGGCGCTTTTGTGTCCGCACCGCGGAACGTTTGGGTGGGCTCAGTCCTGTTTGCGTACGCGCAGGTCGCCGCTGAACGTCTCGATGTGGATCTTGCCATTGCCTGCTCCCAGCTTCGTGTCCAGCGAGCTGCCGGGGCCATGTCGGGTCTGGGTCGGCGTGCCAAAGTCGCTGCGCAGGTCGCCACTGAAACTGCTGGCGTGCAGGGTGGCAGAAGTGGCGGCGGGCAGCCTCCACTGGACATCACCGCTCATGCTGTCGATATCGGCGTCGCCGCCGGCGGTCAGACCTCCGGTCAGCTGCACATCGCCTGATACCGTACTCAGTGAAAGCTTCTGCCAGGGACCACCGCCGGCCTGGATCCGGCCGGAGATCGTCTGCAACTTCGCCTTGCTACCGAGCGCCGGCGCCAGGATCTGGCCGCTTACGGTTTGCAGCGAGGCTTGGTCGGCATGGCCGGAGAGCTCGATATTGCCGCTCACGCTGTTCACCTCCAGCGCCGGGGTACGTGCGTGGATGCGGGCGTTGCCGCTGATGGCATTGATCTTGATGGCGCCGCCGACGAGGCCGTCGACCACCAATGGCGCGCTGATCACGTTGACATCCAGCGAGGCGGCCCGCGGCACGTGCACCGCCAGGGTGCTCGGCGACATCTTGTTGTCGCCGCCGAAGTTGAACCAGCCGGAGCCGCTGCGCGCCGCGACCTTGATCGCCAGATGATCGTTGTCGCCGGTGATCTCAAGCGGCTTGGCGCCTTCGCCCAGCTCGCCACTGACCTGTACCTCGTTGCGGTCCCACGCGGTCACGTTTACCGAGCCGGCGACGTTGCTGATGCTGATTTTCGCGGTAGCGCTGGCGGCGTGCTGCAACTGGACCGGCGTGTCGGCCAGCGCATGGCCGGCACCCAGGCAAACCAGCAGTGGAAGGTAGCAGGGGACTTTCATGGTGGCTCCGGTGTTCGTCAGCTGGCGCGATCGGCCAGCTGGCGCAGTTGGGTTTGTTGTCGTTCGGTGCGGCGGAGCAGGCGTTGCAGCGCGGCCGAGTCCGGCGCCTGCTGGATGGCCAGCTCCAGTTCCATGCGGGCGGCGTCCAGCTCGATGGCGGCGCCGGCCAGGCGGGGATCGGTGGGCTTCCAGGTGGACGTTGCCACCCTGGTTGGCTCGTCCGTCCGGGTCTGCAGCATGTGCCAACCCACGCCGCCGGCCAGCGCCAGCGATGCCGCCAACGCGGCGCCCAGCAACCAGCGCGGCCGACGCGATGGCGGTACCCGGATGGTGCCTGCGTGTGCGGGCTCCGCATGGTCCAGGGCGGCCTCGATCGCCGGCCACAGGTCGCGGTCCGGCATCTTCGGTTGGCGCAGTTCGCGCAGTTGCCGGCGCCATTCGAATTCGTTCATGAGCGTTCTCCCAGTGTCTTGCGCAGCAGGCTGCGCGCCCGATGCAGTTGTGCCTTGGAGGTGCCTGCGGCCATGCCCAGTTCGTGGCCGATGTCCGCATGCCGCCAGCCCTCGATATCGTGCAGCACCAGCACCGCGCGGGCGCGCGGAGGCAGTTGTCCGATCGCCTGTTTCAGCTCTTCGCGTTCGGCGGCGCAGAACGGCGTTTCGCCGAAATCCGGCAGATGCTCATCATCGACCATGCGGACCGGATCGGCGCCGCGCGCGCGGATGTCCATCAGCGCCACGTTGATCGCCAGTCGGTACAGCCAGGTGCCGAAAGCGCTTTCGTGGCGGAATCCCGGCAGCTTCTGCCAGGCGCGGATGAACGCTTCCTGGGTGAGGTCTTCGGCGCGGGCGCGATCGTAGCCGGTGAGCCGGTGCAGTGCACCGTAGACGCGGCCTACATGCAGCGCGTACAGCCGCTGGAACGCGTGCTGGTCGCCGGCGGCCGCGGCGCGCACATCATCGTTGTCGTGCGCGGCTGTCGGGACAGGCGGCATCGGGCTTCCGGAGACGGGGCAGGCAGCGGTCATCTTGCCAGCTTGGATGCGGTGTCACCCGAAAGGGTTTGAAACCGAGGACTCGTCGGATCGCGGGCAGGCCAGTCGGACCAGTCCGCGATCCCTGGTTTCAGGACGCGGCGGCAGCGCGCCGTGACAGGTGGGCCACGTCATCGCGCAGCGCCTGGGCAACACGCTGCTGCTCCTGGCGCAAGCGCTCGGGCAGGCGTGGAGCGAAGCTTTCCAGGTACTCGCCGATGGCCTTGAGTTCGGCTTGCCAGTCAGCGTTGTCCACGGCGAGCAGTTCGTCGAGCTGGGCGCGATCGAGCTGGAGCCCGTCCAGCTTGAGTTCGCCGGCGGCGGGCAGGATGCCGATCGGGGTTTGAACGCCGCTGGCGTGACCCTCGACACGATTGATCATCCATTCCAGCACGCGCAGGTTTTCGCCGAAGCCCGGCCACAGGAACTTGCCGTCTGCCCCTTTGCGGAACCAGTTGACGTGGAAGATCTTCGGCAGCTTCGCGCCCGGCTGGTCGAACGACAACCAGTGCTTGAAATAGTCGCCGTAGTGGTAGCCGCAGAACGGTTTCATCGCCATCGAATCGCGGCGCAGCAGGCCCACGGCGCCGGTGGCGGCAGCGGTGGTTTCCGACCCCATCGCGGCACCCATCAGCACGCCATGGCTCCAGTCGCGCGCCTCTCTCACCAGTGGCAGCAAGGATGGACGGCGGCCGCCGAACACGATTGCGCTGATCGGCACGCCTTGCGCCGCTTCGGCCATCTCCGACCAGGTCGGGCACTGCTTTGCGCTGACCGTGAAGCGCGAGTTCGGGTGCGCCGCCGGGCCGTTGGCCGGATCATAAGGCCGTCCCTGCCAATCGGTGACCGGCGTACCGGGCAGGCCTTCCCACCAAGGCTGGTTGTCGGCGGTGACCGCGACATTGGTGAAGATGGTGTCGTGCGAGACGCTCTTCAGCGCATTCGGGTTGGTCTGGTTGCTGGTGCCCGGTGCGACGCCGAAAAAGCCCGCTTCCGGGTTGATCGCGTACAGCCGTCCATCCGTACCGGGGTGCATCCAGCAGATGTCGTCGCCTACCGTCCACACCTTCCAGCCGGCTTGCCGGTAGCCTTCCGGCGGAATCAGCATGGACAGGTTGGTCTTGCCGCAGGCCGAGGGGAAGGCCGCGGCGATGTAGTGGGTTTCTCCGTGCGGGTTTTCGATCCCCACGATCAGCATGTGCTCGGCCAGCCAGCCTTCGCTGCGGGCCTGGTTGCTGGCAATGCGCAGTGCGTGGCATTTCTTGCCCAGCAGGGCATTGCCGCCGTAGCCGGAGCCGTAGGACTTGATCGACAGCTCGGCCGGGAAGTGCATGATCCAGCGGCGTTCCGGGTCGAGCTCGCCTGTGGAGTGCAGCCCCTTCACGAAGGAGCCCTCGCGCTCGATTCGCGCGAGTGCGGGCGCGCCCATGCGCGTCATGATCTTCATGTTGGCCACCACGTAGGGACTGTCGGTGATCTCCACGCCACAGCGCGACAGCGGCGACTCGATCGGTCCCATGCAATACGGAATCACGTACAGGGTGCGGCCTTCCATGCAACCATCGAACAACGCGTCGATCTTGGCGTGCGCCGCGGCCGGCTCCATCCAGTGGTTGTTCGGGCCGGCGTCTTCCCGGTTCGGGTGACAGACCAGGGTCAGTTGCTCGACCCGGGCCACGTCCTTCGGATCAGAGCGGTGCAGGTAGCAGCCGGGATGAGTTTGCTGGTTGAGCTCGGTCAGGCTGCCGTCGGCCAGCATTTGCTGCACCAGCGACTGGTATTCGGTGTCCGACCCATCGCACCAGTGAATCTTCGCCGGGCGCGTCAGCGTCGCCACCTGATCGACCCACTGCGTAAGCGCTTCCAGCTTGCTGGCCATCGTTTTCCTCGAAAGGTTTGTTGAAAAAGAGAAGCGAAACGGTAGTTTGCGTGCACTGGTATTGCAAGACACGGCGCAACAAAAACGGCGCCATGGGGCGCCGTTGGTCCATTTCCAGAGTGGCTCAGGCGGGTGTCAGCGTGGCGATCATGTGTTCGACGTAAGCCTCGAACTCCTCGTGGTTGAGCCGTGGCAGGCCGAGCGTGAAGTTCAGTTGCAGAAAGCCCACGTAGGCGGCATAGGTCAGTCGTGCCCGGTTCAGCGCTTCCGCCGGCGGCAGGCCCGCTTCACTGTAGACGGTGGTAAGGAACTCCATCCGCCGCTGCGAAACGCGCGCCATTACCGGCACCACTTGTGGATGGTCCAATGCCTTCAGCAAGGCGGCGTACACGCGATGGGCCTGCAGCTCGTGCGCGACCCGGCGGAACAGCTCGGGCAGGCGCTGGCGCGGGTCGGGCATTTGCTCGATCTGGCCGATGATCTCGCGCTCGCCGAATTGCTCCCAGCGTTCCAGTGCGGCGTTCAACAACGCCTCGCGGGTGCGGAAATGCCAGTAGAAGCTGCCCTTGGTGACGCCGAGCTGGCGCGCCAGGGCTTCCACGGCCAAGGCGCCGACGCCTTGTTCGGCGATCATTTCGAGCGCCGCGACTTCCCAATCCTCCGCCGAGAGACGGGTGCGTTCCGGCTTGCTGCTCACATTCATGGGCGAATGGTAGCCATATACCGTGCATTTGTAATGCGGCCGACCTGAGTGATGGTTACCTCGGGCGTGCACGATGTCGTGGTGGACAAGGTTGACGGAACGCGTCCCATCAATCCATACTCAGCCGTATGGTAAACCATGATCCGATCGTCGCAATGACCCAGCGCTTCCAGGTGGCCGACCTGGGCCTGGCGCTGCAGGTGCGCAACCCGACCGGCACGCCGTGCCTGCTGTTCGCGCATGGTTTCGGACAGACTCGTGGCGCGTGGAATGGCGCGGCGTCGGCGCTGGCCGCGGCGGGTTGCCGCTGCGTGACGTTCGATGCGCGTGGTCACGGCGAGAGCGATCGCCTGGCCAGTGCTGCGGATGCCGCACATGGCTATCGGATGGATCAGTTCGCCGACGACATGCTGCGACTGGCGGCCGCGCAGCCGCAGCCGCCGATCCTGGTCGGCGCGTCGATGGGCGGCTTGCTCGGCATGGTGATCGCCGGGGAAGTGCGGCCGGCACCGTTTCGCGCCTTGGTGCTGGTTGACATCACGCCGCGCTGGGAAACCGCCGGGGTTGAACGCATCCTCGGCTTCATGCAAGCCCACCCGGACGGCTTTGCCGATTACGCGGAGGCGGCCGAACAGATCGCCGCCTATCTGCCGCAACGGCGCGAGCGCAAGAGCGAGCAGCAATTGCGCCCGCTGCTGCGCGAGGGCAGCGATGGTCGCCTGCGCTGGCATTGGGATCCGGCCTTGCTGGCCGGGGGACTGGTGGACGAAAGCGAACGCTATCAACCACGCCTGCTCGCCGCCGCCGCGAAGATCGAGATTCCCGTGCTGCTGTTGTCCGGCGCGCGCAGCGACGTGGTCTCACGCGCCACGGTCGATGAGTTTCTGCGCCTGGTTCCGCAGGCGCAGCACGTCGAATTGCCGCAAGCCACGCACATGCTGGCCGGCGATGCGAACGATGCATTTACGCGCGAAGTGATCCACTACGTGCAGAGTCTTGATTCCACCGCGATGCCGCGACAAGCCGGCGTCGTTCAACCGTGACGAGGTGATTCCGATGTCCGTGATCCTGACCGTGCTGGCGGCGCTGCTTGCCACTGGCGCTTGTGCCTACCATCGCAGCAGCCTGCGTACCTGGGCGATCGTCACCATCGTCGCCACCCTGGTGGTCGGCCTGTTGGTGCGCGCGCCGGTGACCATGGTGATCCTGCTGCTCATCGAGCTGCTCATCGCGGTTCCACTGCTGCTGGTGGACTTTCGTCGCCGCCAGATCAGCGCGCCGTTGTTGAAACTGTTTGCCAAGGTCACCCCGAAACTGTCCGAGACCGAACAGACCGCGCTGGAGGCAGGCACCGTGGGCTTCGAGGGCGAGCTGTTCTCCGGCAAGCCGGACTGGCATGAACTGCTGAAGCAGCCCAGGCCCGAACTGAGCGTGGAAGAGCAGGCCTTTCTCGATGGCCCGGTGGAAGAACTCTGCGCGATGATCGATGACTGGCAGATCACCCACGAGTTGGCGGACCTGCCGCCGGACATGTGGGAGTTCATCAAGAAGAACAAGTTCTTCGGCATGATCATCCCCAAGCAATACGGTGGGCTGCAGTTCTCCGCGCTGGCGCATTCGGCGGTGCTGCAGAAACTTTCCACCATGTCGGCGACGGTTTCCTCGACGGTGGCTGTGCCGAACTCGCTCGGGCCGGCCGAATTGCTGCTGCACTACGGCAGCGACGAGCAGAAGGACTATTACCTGCCCAAACTGGCGGTGGGCGAGGAGATTCCCTGCTTTGCGCTGACCGGCCCCTACGCCGGCTCCGATGCCACCGCGATTCCCGACGTGGGCATCGTGTGCAAGCAACTGGTCGACGGGGTCGAGACGTTGGGCCTCAAGCTTACCTTCGACAAGCGCTACATCACGCTGGCGCCGATCGCCACGGTGGTTGGCCTGGCCTTTCGCATGTACGACCCCGAGCATCTGCTGGGTACCAAGGAAGATCTCGGCATCACGCTTGCGCTGCTGCCGCGCTCGACGCCCGGCCTGGAAATCGGCCGGCGCCATTTCCCGCTGAACATCCCGTTCCAGAACGGCCCGGTGCATGGCAAGGACGTGTTTGCACCACTGTCGGTGCTGATCGGTGGCCCGAAGATGGCCGGCCACGGCTGGCGCATGCTGGTCGAGGTGCTGTCGGTGGGTCGTGCGATCTCGCTGCCCTCCAGCGCCACCGGCGCGATGCGTGGCTCGGCTCTGGCCACGGGCACCTACGCGCGCATGCGCAAGCAGTTTGGCCTGGCGGTGGCGCGCTTCGAGGGCGTCGAGGAGGCGCTGGCGCGCATCGGCGGGCTGGCTTATGCGACCGCCGCGTTGTCGCGTGCCACGGCGGCCGCGGTGGATCGCGGCGAGAAGCCGGCCGTGACCTCGGCCATCGCGAAGTACCACGCCACCAACTGGGCGCGACAGGTGGCCAGCGACACCATGGATGTGCATGGCGGCAAGGCGGTGCAACTGGGTCCGAAGAATTACGCCGCGCGTGGCTGGGCCAGTGTGCCGATCGCGATCACGGTGGAGGGCGCGAACATCATGACGCGCAGCCTGATGATCTTCGGCCAGGGGGCGATCCGCTGCCATCCGTACGTGCTGAAAGAGATGCAGGCGCTGTCGATCCCCGATCCCGGCGAGCGGCTCAAGACGTTTGACCGCCTGCTGTTCAAGCACCTCGGCTTCGGTATCTCCAATGCCGTGCGCAGCTTTGCGATCAGCCTCACCGGCTCGAGCATCGGCGACAGTGCCGGCGATGCGTATACGCGCCGTTACTATCGCAAGCTGGGTCGCTATTCCGCCGCGCTGGCGTTGTGCGCCGACGTGTTCATGGGCGTGCTCGGTGGCAAGCTGAAGTTCAAGGAGAAATTGTCGGCCCGGCTGGGCGACGTGCTCAGCTACCTGTACATTGCCAGCAGCATGCTCAAGCAGTACGAGGACAATCATCGACCGGTGGCAGATCGCCCGTTCCTGGCCTGGGGTTTCCACGAGTGCATGTGGCTGAGCCAGAACGCCCTGGACGGCGCGATCCGCAACTTCCCGGTGCGCCCGGTGGCATGGTTGCTGCGCGTGCTGGTGTTCCCGCTGGGGCGCCGTCAAGTGCCGCCGTCCGATCGCCTGGGCCGCCGCGTGGCCGCCTTGCTCACGGCGCCGAACGAGGCGCGCGATCGGCTGATCGAGTGGGTGTATCGCACGCCGACGCCGAACAACACGGTCGGTCGCATGAACGCCATGCTGCCGGAGGTGATCGCCGCCGAGCCGATCGATCGCAAGTTCGGCAAGGCCTTGAAGACGGGCCACTTCAAATCGCACGATTACCTGGGCCAACTGGTCGAGGCCGAGCACTCTGGCGTGCTCAACGCCAGCGAGGTGGCCTTGCTCAAGCGTGTGCGCGAGGGCGTGTTCGAGTTCATTTCCGTGGACGATTTCGATACCGACGAGATGCGCGCGGCGGTGACCCGGGCCGATCGCCAGGCGTCGTCCGTGCCTGAGCAGCACGCGGCAGCGACCAAGCTAACGGACTTGTCGGAGAGCTGAGCGATGAGTGCGCCGGTACTGGCCCGCTATCGCCGGATGGTGCGCTGGCCAGCCGGACGCTGGCTCTTTTCCCGCGCGATTTGTCTGAAGGCTCCCTACTTCAGCACGATCTCGCCGCGTTTCGTGGCGCTGGAGGTGGGGCGCTGCGAGGTGCGTATCCCCGACCGGCGCCGCGTGCACAACCACATCGGTACGGTCCACGCGATTGCCTTGTGCAATCTGGCCGAGGTGAGTGCCGGGGTGATGGCGGAGGTTACCGTGCCGGCGAGCATGCGCTGGATCCCCAGGGGCATGACGGTGGAGTACCCGGCCAAGGCGAGAGGCACCATGCACGCCTTGGCCGTCCCCGCAAGCGCGGCGCGCGAGTCGGCCAGCGGCTACCTCTGGCCGGTGACAGTGAGCGTCCGCGACGACCGTGGCCTGGAAGTCTTCCGCGCGCGCATCGACATGTGGGTGTCGCCGCGCAAGGTCGCGTGAGCTCGCGCGCATCGGGCGGCGTGCTCAGTCGGCCAGCACGCAGCGGTTCTTGCCGGTGCGCTTGGCTTCGTACATGGCGTCGTCCGCACCGTGCATGAGCTTTTCGTCGGTGTCGGCGCGTCCGGTTGGCAGGTACGGCACGATCCCGATACTGGCGCCGACATGAGCGGTGATGATCTTGTCGCCGACGTGCAACCGGTAGGGCTCGGCGAGCAACGCACTCACCTTCTCGCATAACTTCAGGGCCGCTTGCGAGCTTTCGATCTCTTCCAGGATCAGCGCGAACTCATCGCCACCCAGTCGGGCGACGGTGTCGTTGGCGCGCAATTGCGATGAGAGACGTGCGGCGATTTCCTGCAGCAGCATGTCGCCGGCGGCGTGGCCGTGGCTGTCGTTGACTTCCTTGAAGTCATCGATATCGAGATAGGCCAGCGCGAAGCGGTTCTGGTGCCGGTCCGCGCGCTGGATGGCACCGCGCAGACGGTCGTGGAACAAGGTTCGGTTTGGCAGATCGGTCAACGGGTCGTGCGTGGCCTGGTGGCGCACCACGGCTTCCACCCGCTCGCGCTCGGCGACTTCGCGGGTCAGTTGCTGATTGCGCTCGGCCAGGTCGGCCAACGCATGTTGCAGCTTCGCCCGTGCGCCATACAGTTCCAGGAACACCTTGACCTTGGACTGCAGGATCACGTCGTTGATCGGCCTGGCGATGTAATCCACCGCACCGGAACGGTAACCCTTGAGCTGGTTCATGTCGTCTGCGGAGGCGGCGGTGACGAAGATGATCGGCGTATCGCGCAGGTGTTCGGTTTCACCGATCAGGCCGGCGACCTCGAAACCATCCATGTCGGGCACGTTGACATCGAGCAGGATCAACGCGAAGTCGTGATCCCGGCACAGCGCCAACGCCTGCCTGCCGGTGGCGGCCTCGAACAGCTGCGCGCCGCTGCACGCGAGCGACTGGCGCATGGCGACCAGGTTGGCCGGCGTGTCATCGACGATGAGGATTTTCGCGGTCACCGCGATGTTCGCCCCCCGGCGAGTCAAGGATTCGGGCTTTACCTTATTCCCTGTCGGTAGCCCTCGACGTGAACGGCGCTGCAACTCGCCCGTTCGAATCGCACGTCGGCTGACCAGTGCCCAGGTCGCGAGATGGTTTCGCCGCAAGGTGCGCGAGTCATGGTCGCCGCGCCAGCCGGCCGCGATCGCCGAGGCAAGCTGGTCGTTATCGATGGGCTGGGAGAGAGATAAGAGATCATCGCCAACCGCGCTTTTCAAGCACTTATCACGGACTTCAGCCACCGCGTTCGCAGCCACCGCGATGATCGGCAGCGTGGCAAACCCGGCTCTTTCGCGGATGGCACGAATCCTTGCGTAGCCGTCCACGCCGGGCAGGATGATGTCCGTCCGCACCGGGTTCCGCATCTGGCGCCGGTTACGGCGGATTCAGCTTTCGAGCAGCGCTGGTCGGTGGCGAGCGCGCGATCTGAGCGGCACGATCGAACCGCGCCGCAGGGCGACCACCAGCAAGATCGCCGACAACGTCAGGCACGCGGCGAGTGCCACCACAGAGGCTTCCGCGCCGAACGCGCCGCCACTGAGCCAGTCCGGCCCGGTTCGATGGGACACCAGCCAACCGTCGGCCTTGCCGCCCGATACCGGGATGCCGTAGACCGTGCCTTGCATGATGTTCCACGCCGCATGCAGGCCGATGCAGGTCCACAGCGAACGGGTGACGGCGTACAGCAATGCCAGCAGCACGCCGGCTTCGATCGCGATGGCCGCCGAACTCCACAGAGTGGCCGCCGGGTTGGCGATGTGTGCGGCACCAAAGGCCAGTGCCGAAATGATCAGCGCCCACCAGGTGCCCAAGCCTTCTTCCACGATGCGGAACAGCACCCCGCGCGCCACGATTTCCTCGCCGATGCCGGCGCCGATGCCGGCCACCAGCACGGCGGGCAACCAGTCCACTTGCGAGTGGATGCCGGTGACGTGGTAACTGCCGACCAGCCACAGCACCGCCACCACCGCGCTGAACAGCACCGCGCCGGTGATCAGGCCGGCCACGCCGAACGTGGGCATGTCGCGGAGCGCCAGTTCGTCCAGGTGCCGCCGCTCGATCAGCTTCACCATGATCAGATAGCCGATCAGGGCAGGCAGCAACTGCACACTCAGGATGGCCACGGCGTGTTGCAAAGGGCCGGCGGATTTTACCGTCCAGCCCAGCATCGCCACGAACGCGTGGACGAGCAAGCTGCAGCCGATCAGCATCGCGGCGAAGAACGCAATGCGGGCCGCCGGTGACAAGACCAGCCAGCGCTGCCAGCCGGGTGTGCCGGGCGGGGTGACGAAGGCGATGGTGCCGGCCGGCATGCGGGTGTGCTCCGCGGAGTGAAGTGCAAAGACTATCAGCGAGGCTCGGGTTGGCGCGCTCACGGGAACTGACAGGACGTGAATCGGGCCCGCGACCGCCGGGATTCAGACGGCCGCCGCCGCCGTGTGTTCACGCGTGTTGGCGAAACGCACCTGCGGCCAGCGCTCCTGCGCCAGTTGCAGGTTGACGCGGGTCGGGGCGATGTAGACCAGCTCGCCGGCGCCATCGATGGCCAGGTGCATCGCGTTCTTCTCGCGGAACTCCTCCATCTTCTTCTCGTCTTCGCAATGCACCCAGCGCGCGGTACTCACGGTCACCGGCTCGAACAGCGCGTCGACGTTGTATTCGTCCTTCAGCCGGTACGCCACCACGTCGAACTGCAGCACGCCTACCGCGCCCAGGATCAGATCGTTCGACATCAGCGGGCGGAAGAACTGGGTGGCGCCCTCCTCGGACAGCTGGGCCAGGCCTTTGTGCAACGCTTTCATTTTCAGCGGATCACGCAGGTGCGCGCGGCGAAACAGTTCCGGCGCGAAATTGGGGATGCCGGTGAAGCTCACCGCCTCGCCCTCGGTGAAGGTGTCGCCGATGGTGATGGTGCCGTGGTTGTGCAGGCCGATCACGTCACCTGGATAAGCCGTTTCCACGATTTCGCGGTCACTGGCCATGAACGTCAGTGCGTTGGCGATGCGCACTTCCTTGTGGGTGCGGCTCTGGACCATCTTCATGCCCGCCGTATACGTGCCCGAGCACACGCGCATGAAGGCGACGCGGTCGCGGTGTGCCGGGTCCATGTTTGCCTGGATCTTGAATACGAAGCCGGTGAGCGCTTCCTCCTCCGGCTGCACCTGGCGCGTCAACGTATTGCGTGGGCGCGGCGAGGGGGCGTACTTGACGAAGAAATCCAGCAGCAACTGCACGCCGAAGCTGTTCACTGCCGAACCGAAGAACACCGGCGTCTGCTTCCCGGCGAGGTACTCGTCGAGGTCGAACGAGGGCGCCGCGCCTTGCACCAGTTCCAGTTCCTCGCGCAGCTCGCGCATGGCCTCCGGGCCGATCCGTTCCAGTACGCCGGGTGCGTCCAGGCCCTTGAAGATGGTCGAATCCTGGCGCGTGAAGTTCTTGCCCGGCTCGAAGATATGCACCTCGTCCAGCAGCAAGTGGTACACGCCCTTCAGCCGTTTGCCCATGCCAATCGGCCAGGTGACCGGCGCGCAGGAGATGCCGAGCACGGATTCCACCTCGTCCAGCAGCTCGATCGGTGGACGGCCTTCGCGGTCGAGCTTGTTGATGAAGGTCATGATCGGCGTGTCGCGCAGGCGACACACTTCCATCAGCTTGATCGTGCGCTCCTCCACGCCCTTGGCGCAGTCGATCACCATCAGTGCCGAATCCACCGCCGTGAGCACGCGGTACGTGTCTTCGGAGAAATCCGCATGTCCCGGTGTGTCGAGCAGGTTGATGATCTTGCCCTCGTAGGGAAACTGCATCACCGAGGAGGTCACCGAAATCCCGCGCTCCTTCTCCAGCGCCATCCAGTCGGACGTGGCGTGCCGCGCGGTCTTGCGACTTTTCACCGCCCCGGCCATCTGGATTGCACCGCCGAACAGCAGCAGTTTTTCGGTCAGCGTGGTCTTGCCCGCGTCAGGATGGCTGACGATGGCGAAGGTGCGGCGCCGGCGGGTTTCCTGGAGATGGGTGGACATGAAAGAACACAGGTCAAATGGCGAACCGGCCATTGTAACGTGGTTCGCCCGTCACGCGCCCCGCGGTGACCGCCGCGCCCGGACGCCATCACGCATCGGCGGCGGACACGCGCGGTCCAGGCGCGGCGAAGGATCATGCGCGCTCGCGCTGCCAGGATGGTCGGCCGGTCAGGCCCCGCGCAGAGCGTCCAGGGCCGCGAGCAGCTGTTTGCCATCGTAGGGTTTCTGCAGCATTTTCTCGCCGCGCCAGTCCTCGGAAAGGCCGTCGCTGCCATAGCCGGAGGAGAACACGAACGGGATGCCGCGACGGCGCAGCACGGCGGCGATCGGGAAACTTTCTTCGCCGGCCAGGTTGATGTCGAGCAAGGCCACGTCGATCGGTTCAGACTCGGCCAACTCCACGCCGTGGCTCAGGCGAGCGGCCTTGATGACGGTGTAGCCATGGGCTTCAAGCTGGTCTTCCAACATCATTGCCAAGAGCATTTCGTCTTCCGCGACGAGAATGCACAGTTTACCGGTGGCAGACGTCAAGTGGCTTCTC
>CAJDVU010000053.1_pt1 | contig 24490 bp, 24 predicted proteins | sample 7391431 | NCBI WGS metagenome assembly CAJDVU01 (sample SAMEA7055700, study PRJEB34461) | soil metagenome | biome: terrestrial ecosystem; feature: Peninsula; material: soil | place: Antarctica | collected 2016
GAAGGACAGTTCGATCTGCATGCGGCGCGCGTAGAGCGTGACCACCTGCCGCATGCTCAGTTCGAGTCCGGGTGATGCCACAAGTATCCATGGCTCGCTTTCGCGTTTGGCGCTCTTGCGACTATTGGAATTGCGGGCCGGCGCGCCCTGACGATTGCGATCTTTGCGGCCTTTGGGTGGCTTGCCGTGCAGGACAACACGCGCGGCAAAGGGAGCGCTACGCGCGATGTCCATCAGTCCGAAGTCACGCGTCCTGCCCATGTATTGTTCGTACATCGCCTTGCAGGGCACCCCTTCACTGGCCTCGTTGGCTGCCTGCGCCGGCTTGAGTTGCGTCGTGTTTCGTAGGCGTCCCAACCAGTGCCAGCCCATCGCCTCAACGGCCCGAAACCATGGTCCACGAAAACCCGCATCGGTCGCCAGGATGGGACGAACATTTTCCGGCAGCACGGTGGCCAAGCGTTGCAGAAACCGCTTCTCCGCCTTGGGCGAGCCTTGTTGGCCCGCGGGAAACACCATGTCAAGCACAGTCAGTGTTCGCCCACCCGCAGGAATGGCGGCGCGCAACAGGTGCCAACTGCCGTCGGCTTTCAGGTCTGACCAATCCACGATGATCACCGGCTGATGAAGCGAACTCGCCGTGCTTTTCGCTGCACCCCGCGCGGTCCTCCTGAACGGGAAACCGCGCCGATACTTTTCCTGCTGCCGTCCAGGATGGCGGCCACGTCCCAAGCGTCCGGAAATCCTTTCGGGGGTTGCCGGGCCGCAATGCCCGAAGCGTGGTCGTTGAAGCTCCATCGATGCGAACTTCCCTGCGGACGCCGCGGTCGCAGCCGGGATCACCCGTACGACCGCGTCGCGCACCGCCTCAGTGCTTGATGATGTTGTGCTCCGGGCCGTACGGAAACTTGGTGATGTTCTCCGCGCCCGTCTTGGTCACCACCAGGATGTCGTGCTCGCGATAACCGCCCGCACCGGGCTCACCGTCAGGGATCGTGATCTGCGGCTCCATCGAGACCACCATGTTCGGCTGCAGCACGGTATCGATGTCCTCGCGCAGTTCCAGCCCCGCCTCGCGTCCGTAGTAGTGACAGATCACGCCGAACGAGTGCCCGTAACCGAAGGTGCGATGCTGCAGCACGCCGTGGTGCCGGTAGATGTCGTTGAGCGCATTCGCGATGTCGCTGCACTTCACGCCCGGCTTGATCATCTTCTTGCCGGCCTCGAACACTTCGATGTTGATGTCCCAGTACTTGCGGCTGGCTTTCGAGCACTCCTCGGCAAACAGCGTGCGCTCGAGCGCGGTGTAGTAGCCGGCCGGCATCGGGAACGCGCTGAGACTCAAGATGTCGCCCCGTTCGATCTTGCGCGTCGTCACCGGGTTGTGGGCACCGTCGGAGTTGACACCGCCGGACTGAAACCACGTCCAGGTATCCATCAGCTCGCCGTCCGGGAAGGTCTTCGCGATCTCTCGCACCATCGCCTGGGTGGTGTGCAGGGCCACCTCGTATTCCGGCACGCCGACGCCGATCGCTTCCACGCACGCCGCGCCACCGACATCGGCGATCCGCGCGCTTTCCGTGATGTGCTTGATCTCCTCGTCCGACTTGATCATGCGCAGGCGCATCGTCGCCTTGCCCACGTCCAGCAATGAGCTCGCGGGCAGCGCACCCTGGAGCTTGCGCAGGTTCTCGAAGCTGATGTGGTCGTACTCGATCCCGACCCGCGAGTCGTCCTTGATCAGCTTCTTCACCGCCACGAAGAAGTTATCCCGATGCCAGTCGGTGTAGGTGATGTTGTCCCCACACGCGGTGCGTCGCCCCGCCTGACCGTAGTCGATGTTCGGGGAGATCGTGGTGGCGTTGTCCTGGGTGACCACCAACCCGGCGTTGCGACCGAAGTAGCAGTAGATCCAGTCGCTGTAGTAGTTGATGTTGTGATACGAAGTCAGCAACACCGCGTCCAGGCCGGCCTCGCTCATGTGCGCGCGAAGTTTCGCGAGGCGCGAGGCGTACTCCTTCTTGGAGAAGGTGTGCTTGAACGGCTTGCCGTTCCGGATCGTGCGAATCTGCGGTAGATCATCCATCTTGATTGACTCCAGGTTGGCGAAAATAGCTCCGGGTACGGGAGCGGAAAGGGACTCGTGCATGACGGTCGCGCGTCGTCTGCACAAAGTGATCATGACGAGCGATCGGACGGGACCGCACACCGTTGCCCGATGACGTCGACGCAGGGTCCATGACAGAACGTAGCCGATGCGCGCCTGCCATTTCGGGTCACCGCTTCTGGCGCAAGGCCAGCCGACTGGTGGGAAACATTTCGAGCGCGCGGGATGATCCCGCGTTGGTGGCCGAGGGGCGTTGCAATGCCATGCCAAATCGCGACCGCGGCCTCCAATCCGGCGAACCGGGTCTCCGGCTGGCCCGGCCATTGCTGACGACGGCTGCGATCGTCATCTTGGAATCGCGCGGACCACGCACGTCGCTGCTGCAACATTCAAGCTGTGATCGGCGCGCTACAGTGCTCGGCAGCATCCTGATACCCTCCGTGCAGACTGCGACCAACCGCCACAGGACTCCACGACGCCGACGATCTACCAAAGCGGACACGCGCGCTAGAACGATTGCGCCAACCCGTTGGAACTGAGACGCCTTGTGGTCTGCAACTCGACCCCAGACGGCGGTTCAGCGCAACGGGCGGGCGCAACCTGCCACTGATCGATCAGCCGCTCGCTGAAACGGAGAGTCCGATGGGGGATAGGGACGCGCCCGTGGCCTGCCACCCCGGCTCTTGCTGACCGCAGGGCCGTGGTCGAAGGGACGCTCTTGGTCACGAACCCCGCGCGCGCAAGCCTAAGTTGCTGGCAGAGGCGGCGCGCGGCGGATCGAGGAACCCGCCGAAGCGCTCGTTGCGCGCGATGCCGGCCACCGACGCGGTTATGATCGCCAACGATCCAGGCGCGCCGCCGCGCGTGCCTACGGGCCAACGCGGCATTCGCGGTGAACGACAGCGCAACCACAGAATTCCTTCGACGCAGCAGCCCTATGAAACTCGAGGCACGGCGCAACCGCGCACTCACGACAGAACCCACGATCAACCACTTTCGCCGGAGAGCCCAAATTTCCTCCACGTTTGCGACGCGACCTGTGACAGCACTGGCTTTGTTCCCATGCCGGGTATCGGGTCGCCATGAAAAACACGTCCGGCGGTTTCGGGCGTAAGCAGTGAAACAGCGAAGGCGAAGAGCACAATCACCGCGATGTAGATTGCCGGTGCCAGTCGATTGGCCGTGACCGCAATCAAATAGGTAGCGACGAAAGGCACTATGCCGCCGAAGATCGCATAACTGACATTGTAAGTGACGGCGGATGCTGTGCAGCGAACCCTCGTCAGGAAAACTTCGCAGAGCAAGGCGGCGGTTACCACGTTGGCAGTCACGGCGCCAATTGCTAGCATGAGTTGTGCGATCAGCCTGTCGCCCATGGTCCCATTCGACGCCAGCGAATACGCGGGGATGGCCAAGCCACCCAACAGCACGGCCGAGGCGATCATCGTCGGACGTCGTCCAATTCGGTCGCAGACGCGCCCGAAGAGGGAGCGATCAGCGCGGCGAATGTCAGGGGGATGACGTTGCTCAACAAAACCTGATCGGACGGCTGAATGAAAACGCGCAGAAACGTCGTCATGTAGGTGGAGAAAATGTAGAACGATAGCGCGGTGAGGCTGATGTAGGCGCCCACGCGCAGCATGGGTCTCCATTCCTCTTTGAGCGTTTGGCTCAGCGGCGTGTGAACTGTCGGGGGACCATTCAAGATTTGCTGAAACAATGGGCTCTCCTCCAGGCGGACCCGAATGTAGACACCGATGAGCCCCAATGGCACGGCGACGACGGACACAACTCGCCAACCCCATTCCAGCATGGCACTGCCGGAAAGGCTGGCGGTAAGAAAGTACGACAGCAGCGCTGCGAACGCCAAGGAGGCGAAGGTCGCCGCGGCATCCAACTGCTGTATCGCGAGCGCTGACCATCTGGCGCGTGCTCGACGACATAAGTCACCGCGCTAGCATATTCACCTCCGGCGGAGAACCCCTGCAAGCAGCGGGGCCACAGTCAGCAAGATCGGCGCCCAAATGCCGATCGTGACCTGGCTGATGAGCCGTTCGTGCTGGGGTCCGAAGAGACGTTCGGCACTTTTGGTGGGCTGCTTTTCCCCTTGTGTCACAACGCCGGATTCTTTCCAAACATCGTCCAACAAACGTCGAATTCCACCGGCATCTTCGGGATGGTGGCCGCCGGGGTAGGTGTGAGCGTGTACGCCGGGTGTGCGCGCAGTACGACGAGAGCGGGCGTCGTCGTCAAGCCATTGGTCGATGTCGACGACACGATTCCGACTTTCGCGATCTGGGTGGCCGACAACTCGTCTGAGGTCTTGCGTGGCTTTACGACGTTTCTGGAGTCTTATGAACGCTCAAACCCAATCGCCGGAGGCTCGTTTCCGAGCTCTCACGCATAAGTGCAACGTGTTTGACGGTTCGCTCAAGCACGCGTGGTCAAGGCCCAGTCCTGCTGTAAACACGACCTGATTAGACAGTATGATTTTCGCCACGGCGAGCGCTGACCCCCGCCAGGCCATAGACGCAGGTTGGCGAATCGCCAGAGCCGCAGGAGCGACCATGAGCTACGCTCATGGTTCGGTTTCCATTGCGAAGGTCAGCGTGAAAAACCATAGCACTGCCTACTCGGGCTGGATGTGCAGAAGGAGTCGAGCGTAGCGGCGTATTCGATCGATCTGGGCGAGGCGCAGAGCCTGGGCAATATTGACGTTCTGCAGCCGTACATCGACCGGTTGTGCACCCGGATGCAGAGCAAGGGATCCCACGTGACATTCGTTTATGAGGCGGGACCCTGGGGCTATCCGGGCTCTGCGTGGCGTACAGTTCACCGCCGCGATCAGACTGATGACGGAGATCGTCGATCTGTCCCGTTTCGAGTATCCGCGCCAGCGCATGGCCTGGTTCGGGATCACCCCGTTCGAACACAGTTCCGGCGCTCGTCGCAAACTCGGCGACATCACCAAGGTGGGCAGCAGCTACGCGCGCAAACTGCTGGTCAAAGTCGCCTGGTCGGACTACGTCCCAGTGCGGATAACGCGTTGGGCACGGGATTTCTAGTGTGGCTGCCCGAGCAGTTGTTGACCGCGCTGGGTGTGCCGGTGGATGCTAAGGCGGTTGCGATGCGGTTCCGCAAGTGGGTCAACCTCAGCGCGCGTGAGGTGGCGAACGAGAAAGACCGCGATTACGCTTTCTGAGCGGTGACCGGAGGCGGCACATGATCGGTAACGAACAACCACACGCGACGACTTACGATCCGGTCATCGGACGCTGGCTCGGAGCGTCGATCTTTGAAATCACGCCCGTGTGGGGTATGGATGCCGCCGTCGAGGCTTTGCCGCGCGGCGCACGTGTGCACGTCACGCGCTCGCCGGCACAGAGGCTGGCGAAGTCCCTCGACGCGGCGTGTGGTGTTGCGCGCAAGCGTCCGGACCTCACGGTTGTACCGCATATCGCGGCGCGCCGCGTCGAGGACCGCCGCCACCTGGCCCGCATTCTCCACGCATTGGCTGGGGCTGGCATCAACGACGCGTTCGTGGTCGCCGGCGACAGTACGGACGTCGCGGCTGGTTACATTGACGGGCTGGGCCTGATCCGTGACATTCGCGTGTTGGCACCAGATTTTGGCCGCATTGGCATACCGGGATATCCGGATGGGCACCCGTTCATTGCAAGCGACGCTCTGACATGTGCGTTGCAGGACAAAGCTCGCTATGCGGATTTCATCTCTACCCAGATGTGTTTCAGCGCACCGGTAATTGCCACGTGGCTACGGGCCGTACGTGCCGCCGGCATCGAGCTGCCGGTTTATGTTGGTGTACCGGGTATCGTCAACCGGCTACGACTACTGAAGACCGCCATGCACATTGGAGTCGGCCAGTCCACCCGTTTCCTCTCCAAGAGCGGCGAACTAGCCGGAAACCTGCTGGGTTCATCGGTGTATCGGCCCGACGAAATTATCGAGGCCATGCGCCGCGTGTTGGCTACCGAGCGCCTCGACATCACCGGGCTTCACATCAATACGTTCAACCAGATGCAAGCCACCGAAGCGTGGCGTCAGTCGTGGCTACGGCCGTTGTGACTGACGCGTGCCGGTTGCGCTTGACGCATGCTTGACGCGGCCCCTCCCATGTCGCGCATGCTCAATGCGCAACAATGCTTGGCAGTAGAGTACAGCGTCTCCTGCGGGTGCTGGCCGCTACCGCCTCGGGCATAACATCAGTCATCACGCTGGTTCGCGTCCACTATCTTGGTCGGTAGACGACAAGTATCTTGGGCGCTTTTCACCTAAGCCGGCCGGGTGCGGAAGCGAGGCATACAGTGACCCCACCAGCATGACGTTGAACGGGGGAAAACGAGTGACCGGCAAACGCTGTAGCACGGCGCATTCCAGGCGCCAATCGAAGCTCCAATCAGCTCAGCCACCGACCGAGCGGGCGAAAGAGGTTAAGCCCTGACCGAGCAGCCTACCAGCGGCAAAGAGGTCCGCCCTGTGGACGAGGGCCGCCATGCAGCGGATCGTTCAAATAGGTGGGCGAGTCGTCCATCTCTCCCTCCAGCAAGCGTAAAGGACTGTCATCCGTCTCCGTTGATGGAGCGCTGTTGAAATATAAACTTGACCCCAAGCGTCCGCAGCAATCGACTGCCGCACAGAACAAACGTCTGCACGGCGTAGCGGATGAGGCGGATACCAAGATCGATTACAGCGACATTCCCGCTCTATCTTCGGCGTTCTGGGCGGAGCATCGTCCGCTGCGCAGCGAGCCGAAGGCACAGGTGACCTTGCGTATCGACCGGGATGTGCTTGATTACTTCAAGGATGGCGGTGCGGTCTACCAGACACGGATCAACGACGTGCTGCGCAGCTTTGTGGTCGCGCCTATGGATGGTCGCCGTTGAGCTACGCAGTGTGTTTCTATGACCCGACTTACGTCGGCAAATGGTGTCGACAAATGATGTCAGGGAAAATGTCTCGAAGGTGCTTGAGTGGGCTCGTTTCGACCGCCGGTCATCTCGCCATGGATCGACTGACAGGACTACCATCGCACTGTTCAAACTGTCCGTGACACCATCCTTCCCCATTCCTCCCACACCTTGCCAGCTCGCTCCTTGAGCATCGTTGGAGCTTTCGTCATGATGCCTGGCACGCCCGCACCAGCCGGCGCTCGACGGCCGACCCCGCACTTTGCGATCTCGGCATGCAAGGGAATGATGACAATGCGGATCTTGTGTCTGTGTTGCCTGGTCATCGGCGGCTCGCTCGCAAGCCAGGCAAGCGCTGGCGGTTGCCACTTGCTCAAATACGGCACGTTTCCCGTGGAAATGTTCGGGGGTCGTGCCACGACGATGGTGAAGATTAACGGGACGGATACGCGCTTCGCTCTCGATACGGGAGCTGTCTTCGATTTCATGTCGCGTGCCAACGCGTTGGCGCTGGGACTCAAGTTGCGACCTGCACCATTTGGTTATCGCATGAACGGTGTTGGAGGCTCCGCGGATGTCCAGTTCGCCGAGGTCAAGGAATTCGGCATTCTCGATACGACGCTCAAGCATGTTGGTTTCATCGTTGGCGGCACGGATACGGGCTATGGCTTGCTCGGCGCAAATCTGCTCGATGTTGCGGATCTGGAAGTTGATCTGGCGCATGGCAAGTTGACGCTGTTCAAGCCGGAGCACTGCGAGAAGCTGGCGCTGGCGTACTGGACCAACGGTGGCGGTTACAACGTCGCCGATATCGAGCCGGCCGACAGCCAGAACGACCGGCGCACTTTTCTCAGGGTGACCATAAACGGCAAGCGCGTGCGGGCACTGCTTGACTCAGGCGCATATGCCACTGTGCTCAGCCGGCGTGCCGCCGAGCGCATAGGCATCCACCTTGATGCGCCCAACGTCAAGGTTGGCAGGAGCGGCATCGGTGTCGGCGGCAGGTCGGTGAAGACCTGGACGGTAGGCATCGACTCGTTCTCGGTGGGCACGGAAACCATCCAGCACAGCCAGATGCAGGTGCTTGACAGCAGCATGGGCGACGGCAGGACCGACATGCTGCTGGGCGTGGATTTTCTCCTCGCCCATCACATGTTCATCGCCAACAGCCAGAGGAAAGTTTATTTCACCTACAATGGCGGGCGCGTGTTTACCCTGGCCAAAGCGCCAACCGACAGCGATAAACCCGATGTGGGCACTGCTGCGGACAGCAACGGAGCCGAGCCCGAGACCGCGCCAGACCATGCTCTGCGTGGCGAGGCGGACCTGTCACGCGGCGAGCCGAAGGCCGCCATGGCCCAGTTGGACGAAGCGATCCGCATGGCGCCTGATCAAGCTACCTACTATGTCGCTCGCGCGCGGGCACGTGCGGCGGACAAACAGCCCGAAGCGGCGCTCTCCGATCTCGACAAGTCCTTGACCCTGGATCCCCGAAACGCGAATGCCTTGTTGATGCGCGCGGAACTTCGCGTGGTGCACAAGGACCGCATGGGTGCCGCCGCTGACGTGAGCGCCGCAAGCGCCCTGGTGCCTGCGGGATCGGCGCAGGCGCGCTCGATTGCGGGCCTGTATATCCAGCTTGATCAACCCGCTGCGGCGCTGCCCATGCTCGACGCGTGGATTCGCCTGCACAGGGATGACGCGATGCTTGGCGTAGCGCTCAACGAGCGCTGCTGGGCACGCGGCCTGAGCAATCAGATGCTCGACGATGCCTTGCGCGATTGCCGCAAGGCGATCAGGCGTGACGGCAAAAAACCGGACTACCTCGACAGTCTTGGCATGGTGCAATTGCGATTGGGACATTACGCCGAATCGATCAAGGCCTACGAGCAGGCGCTCGCGCAGGAACCGCAATCCGCGTGGTCACGTTATGGCCTCGGCCTGGCAGAAATCCGAAGTGGCCAGACGGCCGCGGGCAACGCCGATATCCTCGCCGCACGCGCGCTTGATCCACGAATCGTGGCTCGCGCTACCAAGTATGGCTTGACCACGTCCGGGCCATAAATCGCCCAGGAAGTGCTCCGAGCGTTATCCGGGTCAGAGCCACTTGCCTGACGTAGCGCTTGGCGCGAACGGCTGAGGCTCGGCGCGAGCCGTGCAACTCCACGCGCTACGCTGCTGCGCCGATGATTGGTAGTCAGCGTGCACGCTACACGCCGACAACCGCACCCCCGATTACTTGGCTGCCGAAGCCGCCAGGTCATCCGCTGGCTCGCTTTTCGTCCACAGCTTCGCCTTCACCTTTCCACCCAGCATCTGCTGCCTCACCAGCGGAATCGGCGGGCCGCCGTAGCTGAGGAACTGATCGTGGAAGGCCTTGAGCGCATTCGGGCCGGGGTGTTTGGCGATCCAGTCTTCGCGCAGCTGCATGATCATCAGCTTGCCCATCGTGTAGTTGAGGTAGGCGGGATCGTAGGTTCCACGCGCGGCCTGCTGGCGCGCGTTGCCGGGGTCCTGGAAGGCTTTGTCGCGGAACATCTGCTCGGACTGCGCCACGGTCATGCCGCCGGTATGCAGGCCGATGGCGGAGATGAAGCGCACGTCGCGCAGCAGGGCGTTGGTGAGCTGACCGATATGGACTTCCGGCGTGCCACCATCGACGCCGGCGTCGAACATCATCTCCTCGGCATAGTGCGCCCAGCCCTCGGCGTAAGCGTAGCCGACGAACAGCTGACCGAACTTCCAGTCGGCGCGGTTGGCGTGCAGGAATTGCAGGAAGTGATCTGGCCACACCTCATGCGCTGAGACGAACAGCAGCGCGGCCTTGCCGGGTATGTAGGCCTCCTGCTCGGCCTTGCTCCAGCTCGGATCGGGCGGTGCGATGTAGTACACCGACGGCAGATTCTTCTCGTACGGGCCGGGAATTTCGATATAGGCGAAGTTCCAGCGGTTGAACGGAGGGGCTTCCTCGACCTTGGCCTGTTCGGTGCCGGGGATGCCGACCAATTCCTTGTCGACGATGAACTGACGCAGGCTTGCCAGTTGCTTGCGCGCACCTTCCACGGCCCCGCCGACCGGCTTGTCAGCACTCTCCTTGGCAACGCACGCCTTGAGCGACTTGCCAGCGGTGAATTGGTCGCAGGCCTGCTTGAGCGCAGCGAGGTTGCGCTGGAGATCGGACTCGCCGATCGCCTTGAGCTGGTCCAGCGGCAGATCGACCCGTTCGGTCGCGTGCAGCATCTTCGAGAACTTCTCGGCACCGAGCGCGAAAGCCTGGGTGGCATGAGGCTTTTGCGCCTTCAGCCAGTCGGCCAGGTCCTGCGAGGCCTTGATGGCCGCCGCGTTGCTGGCCTTGAAGCGCGCTTGCAGCGCGTCGTCATTGACTCCGGCGAAGATGCCGGTGACATCCTTCTTGAAGAAACTGGCGTAGCCGCCGAATGAATTGACGCCGAGGTCGATGTACGAGGCCGGCAGCGGCAGCGTGAGGTTGGCCTTGATCTGTGCCAGCGCCTGGGGCAACGCCTCCTGGTAGCTGACGAAGGCCGCCATCCGTTGTGCCAGCGGCGCATACGGCCGCGTCAGGTACATGCTGGGCGACAGGTCGCCGGTATAGAAGGAGGGGTTGTTGTAAGGAGCGCCGGAATCCTCCAGCCAGAACAGCTGTCCGTCGATCACCGCCAGCACATAGTCGCGGCGAAAGCGGCCCTGGGAGTCGAGCTGGTCGTTGGCGAAAGCCGCGAACGTCTTGCGTTGCGCATGCAGCCAGCCGGCCGTGGCTTTCAGCCCTTCCGCGCTGTAGTCGGGCAGCTTGCCGTCGAACTGGTGCTTGCCGGCATTGGCTGCGAATACCGGATTGTGCTGGAACGCGCCGTCGATGAAGGCATCGACGGCGGTGGCCAAGGCCGCGCTGGGGCCGGCCGGGGTCGCCTGGGTAGCTGCTGCAGCCGGTGCAACCGATGCAGCCGGTGCCGCAGACGGTGAAGTGGCCTGCGTGGAGGATGACTTGTCGGGCGAGCAGCCAACCAGCAGCGCCGCGGCGATGACAACCGACAGCGACAGTACGCGCAACGCGTGCATGATCGACTTCCCCTCGCTATAAAAGCGCCGAGACTAGCAGCTTGTCGAAAAGTGGGCGTTCGTGCCTTCTGTGACGCGTTGGGTCCGGCACACGGCCGTATTCGGCTGCACAGAGGAAGGGCAGCGATCGACGTGTCGGGAGTCGTCGAACCTTTCGCGAGGGTTTGGACCCGCTCTCAGCCGAGTCAGAGACTTCAGGTCGAGCCCATGACGCTCGCACCCATCACCGCCGGAGCGCACTTTCGCCACGGTCGGCATCACTCACGGATGGTCAGATGTCCTTGGCGAGGCTTTCGGCCAGGCCGACGTAGACGCCCGGCGTCAGATCGAGCAAGCGCTGCCTGGCGTCAGCCGGCAGTTCGAGCCCACCGATGAACTCACGCATGGACTCGCGGGTGATGCCGTGGCCACGGGTCAGGGCCTTGAGCTGCTCATAAGGTTGGGGCAGGTCGTAGCGGCGCATCACGGTCTGCACGGCTTCGGCCAGCACTTCCCAGCTGGCGTCGAGGTCGGCACCGATGTGGTCGGAGTTGACGGTGAGTTTGCCCAGGCCTTTCTTCAGCGACTCCAGCGCCACGAGCGTGTGGCCGAATGCGGTGCCCAGCGCGCGCAGCACGGTGGAGTCGGTGAGGTCGCGCTGCCAGCGGCTGATCGGCAGTTTCTCGGCGAAGTGGCCGAGCAGCGCGTTGGCCAGGCCGAAGTTGCCTTCGGCGTTCTCGAAGTCGATCGGATTGATTTTGTGCGGCATGGTGGAGGAGCCCACTTCGCCGGCCTTCAGCGTCTGCCTGAAATAGCCCAGCGAGATGTAGCCCCAGATGTCGCGGGCCAGGTCGATCAGGATGGTGTTGATACGACGCACCGCGTCGCAGTATTCGGCGATGTTGTCGTGCGGCTCGATCTGGGTGGTGTATGCGTTGAAGTCGAGGCCGAAGCCCTGCACGAAGCGCTGCGAAAACCCGCGCCAGTCAAGACCCGGATAGGTGACGACGTGCGCGTTGTAATTGCCCACGGCGCCGTTGGCCTTGCCCGAGATTTCAACCGCGACCAGTTGCTTGCGTTGCCGCTGCAATCGCGCCACCACGTTGGCGATTTCCTTGCCCAGGGTGGTAGGCGAGGCGGTCTGGCCGTGGGTGCGCGCGAGCATCGACACGGCGGCGTTGGCGTGCGCCATCTCGCGCAGCACGGCGATCACCGCGTCGAACTGGGGCAGCAGCACGTGCTGGCGCGCATCGCGAAGCATCAAGGCGTAGGACAGGTTGTTGATGTCCTCGCTGGTACAGGCGAAGTGCACGAACTCCCTGGCCTGGGCCAGGCTGGCGTCAGCACCGATCTGCTCCTTGATGAAGTATTCGACCGCCTTGACGTCGTGATTGGTGGTGGCTTCGATCGCCTTGATCCGCTGACCATCGGCTTCGCTGAAGCCTTCCGCGATCGCCTTCAGGGAGGCGATCTGGCTGGCATCGAACGCCGGCAATTCGACGATTCCGGGCTCGGCGGCCAACGCCAGCAGCCACTCGATCTCCACCTGCACCCGGCGATGCATCAGGCCGAACTCGCTGAAGATCGGCCGCAGCGAGGCGACCTTGCTGGCGTAACGGCCGTCCAGTGGCGACAGAGCGGTGAGAGCGTGGGAAGACATCGAGGCGTTTCCGGATGGCCAGGCAATCGCGCATTCTACAACGACGGTTGCCACGCATCGGATGCCATCGAACCGACACCGGCTCTCGAATTGCCGCAGATCAGGCTAAAATTGCGGGGTTGTCTTTTTCGAACCTACAGGACCACGTCGCATGACCACATACCGCATCGAGCACGACAGCATGGGTGAGTTGAAGGTGCCCGGTGACGCGCTGTATGGCGCACAGACTCAGCGCGCCATCGACAACTTCCCGGTGTCGGGCCTGCACTTGCCGCGTCAGTTCATCCGCGCACTGGGCCTGATCAAGGCGGCTGCCGCAGACGTCAACCTGTCGCTGGGCTACTTGAAGAAGGGGCAGGCTGGCGCGATCCGCAAGGCCGCACTCGCCGTGGCCAACGGTGAGTACGACGCCCAGTTTCCGATCGATATTTTCCAGACCGGTTCGGGCACCAGCACCAACATGAATGCGAACGAGGTCATTGCGCACCTGGCGGTGGCGGCGGGCGCGAAGGTGCACCCGAACGATCACGTCAACTACGGGCAGAGCTCGAACGATGTCATTCCCACCACGATCCACGTCAGCGCCACGCTGACCGTCAGCGAGCAGTTGCTGCCGGCACTGAAGCATCTGAAGAAAGCGATCGACCAGCGCGCACGCGAGCTGAAGAACACACCCAAGACCGGGCGCACCCACTTGATGGACGCGATGCCGATCACGTTCGGCCAGGAGTTGTCCGGTTGGGCGGCGCAGGTGGGCACCGCGATCGAGCGTATCGAGGACGCATTGAAGCGCATGCGCCGGTTGCCGCAGGGCGGCACCGCGGTGGGCACCGGTATCAACGCCGATCCGAAGTTTGGCCCGGCGATGGCCGCGCAGTTGAAAAAGCTGACGGGCATCAAATTCGAATCGGCAGAAAATTACTTTGAAGGCATGGCCGCGCAAGACGCCGCTGTCGAATTGTCCAGCCAGTTGAAGACGCTGGCCGTGGGCCTGATGAAGATCGGCAACGACTTGCGCTGGATGAACTCCGGGCCGCTTGCCGGCCTCGGAGAAATCGCACTGCCGGCGTTGCAGCCGGGGTCGTCGATCATGCCGGGCAAGGTCAACCCGGTGATCCCCGAAGCCGTGGTGATGGTGGCTGCACAGGTGATTGGCAACGATGCGTCGATTACCGTGGCCGGCCAGTCCGGCAACTTCCAGCTCAACGTGATGCTGCCCTTGATTGCGTACAACCTGCTGCAGTCGATCGAGATCCTGAGCAACGTCAGCGTGCTGCTGGCAGACAACGCGATTGCCGGTTTCACGGTGAACAAGGAGCGGGTCAATCAAGCGCTGGCGATGAACCCGATCCTGGTCACCGCGTTGAACCCGGTGATCGGCTATGAGAAGGGTGCGGCCACGGCCAAAAAGGCCTACAAGGAACACCGGCCGATCATGGACGTGGCGCTGGAGACCACCGGGTTGTCAAAAGACGAGTTGAAAAAGCTGCTCGATCCGCTGGCGTTGACGCGTGGTGGTATCCACGGCAAGTAATCTGATCCAGCCGCCCCGACATTCGCGATCGGCTTGATGGTCGGGGCGGCGATGGCTGTTCAGTGGCGATCCGTCACGTTGCCCCGACAGTCCTCGGCCTCGTGGCTCTCGATCAGTGCGTAGGGTTGGAACGCTGGAAGCTGGGCGGCTAGTGTGTTCTGGGTTGACTGGAGCTCGGCCAGGTCGTCGCATACAAGGTTTGCCTTGGCATCCACCTTGGCCACACTGGCATTCACTTCACTGTCGATCTTGCCGGTGTCGCCGCTGGCCACGCCGGATACCACGCTGCCAATGGCCTTTCCAGCCGTCGCGATGCCCGCGTTGCCGGTGGCGATGCCGTGGTCGCGCAGGGTCAACGCGGTCGTGTAGTAATGCTTGAGCAAGTCGCGTTGCGCGGGCGTCACAGTCACGCTGGCGCCGTCGATACTCAGGTCGCCTGCGGCGCTGATATCGGCATCCGCGCGACCCGGCGCGTGAACCGCCACGCTGCCGTCGTGGATGCTGAGGTAGTTGGTAATCGCGCCGTAGTGGCCGCTGTCGTTGCCGCAACCTGCTGAGGTAGTTGGTAATCGCGCCGTAGTGGCCGCTGTCGTTGCCGCAACCGGCCAAGGCGGCGGCAAGCAGGAACAGCATGAATGGCGGGAAGATGCGCATGTTGGTTTCCTGTGATGGGTTGAAGGTAGTGCTCGATCGGATGGTCGTGTGACGTGCGGTGGCCTTCACGGCGTGGCGGAGCACGCGAGTCTCAGGCGTGGCGGCGCTGGACGAGAAGGCGTGCGGGCCAGCACAACCGTTGCTCAGTCGTCGTTGTCCTTGCGGCAATGGGCGGCATCGGCCTGAATGATGTTGGCATAGGGCTTGAAGGCGGGAAGCTGTGCGGCGAGGCTGTCTTGCGCGGTGCGGATGTTGGCCAGGTCCAGGCAGATCTTCATCGCGTCCTGCACGACCTGGTTCGGGCCGGCTTTGGCGTGCTCGCGAGCCTTTCCTTCGTCACCGCCGAGAGCGCTGGAGATCGCATCCTTGACCGACTCGGCGGCGAATGCGACTCCGGCCTTGCCGGTGGCGATGCCGTGCTCACGCACGGCAGTGGCGGCGAGGTAGTACTGCTTCAGCAACGCGCGCTGGCTAGGGCTGGTCGCTACGGACTTGCTGTCCACGCGCAGGGTTCCGTCGGCATCGATGATCGCCTTCGGTGCGTTGGCAACCCGCAGTGTGACTTTGTCGTGTTTGACCGTGATCGCACCGTTGGCGATAACGGTGCTGCCGAAACTGCTTACCGAGCTGTTGTTGCAGCCGACCATCAGGCCGGTTATCAGCAGCAGGCTGAGCAGGTAGCGTGGTGACATGGGCTGTCTCCTCAACGGATAGTGAGTGGTAATGGGAGAGTCGAACGCGTCCGGCAGGGCGAATGGGTCCGCGGTGGGCCCATTCGCCGCTTCACTCAACTATCGTCGCGCCAGCGGCGGAACCAGATCGCACCAGCCAGCATGACGATGGCCGCGGCCACACCGATCCACAGGTCGGGCGAAGCGAGCGCCGTGTAGGCACGGCCCAGGCTCACGCTGGAGAGGATCTCGGCTGGGTCGTGGCCACCGATGCCGCCGACCTCGCTGAACCAGCCACCCGGGAATACGCTGCCCAGGATGCGGGCGGCGACATCTTTCCAGTACCAGGTGTTGGACACGTTCACCGTGCCGAGCAGGTTGAACCAGCCGATCGCGACACCGGCTCCGACTGGCAATGCCACGGCCCACAGGAACGGTTTGCTGCGTGCCCAGGCCGAGCAAAGCATCAGCCAGCCCACGGTCGGCAGCGCCCACAGCAGATATAGCGGGATCGAACCGAGCATGTTGCCGATGACCTGAAACGGGTGCGACAGACCCAGCAAGTGCCACACGCCGACGCCGTGCAGGGACAGCGCGATCGCGAACGTCAGCAGCATCAGCAGACCAGTCAACGCGCCCACCATCACGGTGATGAACGGAGCGACTACCGTGGCAGCAATGACCTTGGATAGTACGGTGGAGGTGTCCGAGATCGGCAGCGACTTCCAGAACAGGATGCTGCGATCGCGGCGGTCGTCGTAGAGCGCGCCGAGGCAGTAGAAGAACACCACGAAGCCGAGAATGATGCCCATGATCATGGTGGATGAATACATCACCATGTCCAGACCGGCGCCGACCGTGTCCATGGACTGCTTGTCCAGCGCCTTGCTCAGCATCCTTATGCTGTTCTGACCGCCTCCGAACGAAAAATTGATGCCGTTGCGCGCGCCGAACACCTCACCGGTGATGATGCCCATGATGTTGAGCAGAACGAAGATGCCGCCGGTGATGACCGGAGCCCAGAAGAAGCCGCCGCGATGCTCCCAGAACTCGCGCTTGACCAGCCAGAACAGAGTTTTCGTTGGGGAGGTTTTCATGCGTAGGTTCCCTTCATGGTGGCGACGAACAGGTCGCTGATGGAAGGCCGGCGGGTTTCGCCCAGGGCTTCCAGTTGCGCGCGCGCGACGCCGTCGAACAGAAAAATGCTCTTGCCGAAGACCTGGCGTTCGTCCAGCGGTTTCAGCGCACGGGCGGCGGCCGCCTGGTCGGCGTTCACCATCACCTCGATGAAGCGCTCACCGATCGCATCCATGTCCGCGTCCAGCACGATCTTGCCGTCACGGATGAACATCAGGTCGGTGAGGATGTGCTCGACTTCCTCGACCTGGTGGGTGGTGACGATGATCGTCTTGTTCTCGTCGAAGTAGTCCTCCAGCAGGCTCTGGTAGAACTGCTTGCGGTAGAGGATGTCCAGGCCCAGCGTCGGCTCATCCAGAATCAGCAGTTTGGCGTCGATCGCCATCACCAGGGCCAGGTGCAGTTGCACGATCATGCCCTTGGACATCTGGCGCACGCGCTGATCGGGTTGCAGCTTGGTACGCGCCAGAAAGGCCTCACACTTGCTGCGGTCGAAGCGCGGGTGCACGTTGGCGACGAAGTCGACGGCCTGGCTTACCTTGATCCAGCGCGGCAGCACCGCCACGTCGGCGATGAAGCACACGTCGCCCATAAGCTTGTCGCGCTGCTTGCGCGGATCGAAACCCAGCACGTTCAGTTCGCCGGTGAAATCGGTGAGGCCCAGGATCGCCTTCAGGGCGGTGGTCTTGCCGGCGCCGTTGGGACCGATGAGGCCGACGATGCGGCCTGGCTCGATCTGAAAGCTGATCTGGTCCAGCGCCAGCGTCGATTTGTACTGCTTGCTCAGGCCGCTGGCTGAAATGACCGCGCTCATGATTGTTTCTCCTTGTGGCTGTCCGCTTCGCGCATCAGGGTTTTGAGATCCAGCCCCAGACGGCCCAGACGGGCATACAGCACCGGCCATTCTTCGCGCAGGAAGCGCTCGCGTTCCGATTTCAGCAGCGCGTCGTGTGCGCCTTCGATGACGAACATGCCCAAGCCCCTCCTTTTTTCAACCAGTTGTTCATCGACCAGTTCCTGGTACGCCTTCGATACGGTCAGTGGATTGATCTGGTAATCCGCGGCGACCTGGCGTACCGACGGCAGCGGGTCGCCTTCGTTCAAGGCGCCATCCAGGATCATCGCCACGACACGTTGTTGCAGTTGGCGATAGATCGGGATGCTGTCGTTCCAGGTGATGGTCATGGGTTATTCCTTGGTGATGCGACCGAACTTTTTGCCGAACGAATAGTAGGGCATCACCAATTGCGACCCGAGCAGATGAAGGGGCTGGATCGATGCATCGGCGTCGTTTTGCGTGGCGGGCGGCAGCATGATCAGGCCAAGACTGCTGCTGTCGTTGAGCAGCGCCGCCTCACGCCGCTCAGCCGCACTGGGATGAACCACAACCGGTGCCAGGTTGGTGACATGCGTGGTCGGGGTGATGATGCTGCTCGTCGGGTGCCAGTCATCGACGTTGTAAAGCACGGCGCGCAGGCTGGCGAAGGTCAGCAGGACGGCTGCGGTGCCGGCGATCAGTTTGTAGGCTTTCATGGCGAACCTCCTCAGTGATGTCGTAGTGTGGTGTTGTAGTGAACTATAACACCAAGATCAGGGCCGTCAATAGGTAAACTTGCGTTTCATCCCATGACTGATGGCCTACGGGGAGATTCGGGTGAGCTCGCGCGGCCGCCGGGCAGCAGCAAGAGGCCGACGTTGGTGCGCGCGTACACCGGCCAGCTGGATCGCCGCACTGTCGGTCCATGCCGCGTGGCTGTCGATGGGGCTCAGCCAGACCGGACGATCAGAGACGACGGCATCCCGCTCCTTCGCCGTGCGAAAACGTCTTGGTTTCCAGATCCCCTGATTCCAGCAAGCGCTGGGTATCCACCGCGCGTCCGGGTGAGCGCGCGTCGGCATACGCTTCCACCTTGGCCAGCGCGTCGTCCCGCGATGGCGTGTCGCTGACGTCGACGCTGTTGCAGGCGTAACCCAGTTCCCGCACGTGACCGTAGGCGTCGGTCAGGCCTGGCAACGGAGTGAGGTCGTGGCCGTCGATTACTTTTGCGTTGTCCGCACGTCGAGCCAGTTCCGCACCGTTGTCCGTGACGACGACCTTGCCCTGATCGATCAGCAGCGTCTGGAACTGCCGCAGCTTGCCGTGACGGTCCGGGGTGTAACCGCTTGACGTGGGGGACCAGCAGGTCGGCCGCGTGGCCGAGCGGAGCGATCGTCAACCGAATGGTGAGCAAGAGCGTGCCCAGCGCGGGGTTCGCGCGTTGGCATCCGGGGCTCAAGGGATGCCGGTGTGTCGCCGCGGGGCGATGATTTCCAGCACCACGGGCGCGGCGCTATTTCGGGATCGCCGTACCGGTGAGTGTTCCTCGTTTTCAGGTCGCCAGGGCCTGCGCGCTGGTGAACTGGCTGATCGATTCGCGCGCCGAGGTGATCGCTGCGGCTTTCTGCTCGTCGCCCATGGCGAGACCTTCGGCGCGGACGAAGCTGACCTCCATTACGCCAATGAAGCTGAATAGCGCGCGCAGGTAGTTCTCCTGAAAATCCATCGCCGCGATTGGAGTGTTCTGACAAGCACTGCCGCGGCTGGAAGCAATGATCACCCGCTTGCCGCTGACCAGCCCCTCAGGACCATTGGTCGTATAACGGAAGGTCTTTCCGGCGACCACGATGCGGTCGATCCATGCCTTGAGCTGGCTGGGAATCGAGAAGTTGTACATCGGCGCGCCGATCACCACGATATCCGCGGCCTGGAATGCTTCGATCATCTGGTTGCCGAGCTTGGCGGCCGGATCGCGGGTGTCGGCTACCGGCGCCCATTGCGACAGCGGCTGGGCGGCGAGGTCGTGATAGTGGATGTCGAGGCTGGGGTCTGTCGCCTGAGTCGACTCACGATCTCGGCGGTGAGCTGGCGTGAGACCGAATGGCTACCCAAGGCGCTTGAATCAAGATGCAGCAGTTTCATGATGAGGTTCCTGATTCGGCCGGTTGACCGGCGACCTGAGCAGGTTATATTCAGAACAATCTGGCGATAAGACGGGTATGACCGCACTCATCGTTCATAACCGGAAACGATGATGACACTACGGGGTGGCGTTCTGCAGGACCTGAACGACCTGTATTTCTTTAGTGGCCGTTGTCGAACATGGCGGTTTTTCTGCTGCAGGCCGCGCTGGGGGTACCCAAATCCCGCTTGAGCAAGCGCGTGGCGTGGCTGGAAGAACGCCTCGGCGTGCGCCTGTTGCAGCGGACCACGCGCCGTTTCATGGGGACCGCGGTCGGCGAGCGTTTCTACACCCATTGCCGCGCGGTGCTGGACGAGGCCCAGGCGGCGCAGGATGCCGTGGATGAGTTGCGCGCCGAGCCGCGTGGCGTGTGCGCCTGAGTTGCCCGACCGCGCTGGCGCAGACCGTGCTCGCCTACCTGTTGCCGGATTTCCTGGCGAGGTATCCGAAGTTGCAGGTGCGGCTGCTTTCCAGCGACCGTCGGGTCGACCTGATCGGCGAAGGCTACGATGCAGCTATCCGCGTGCGCAGCAAGCTGGATACCGATGCAAACCTGGTGATCCGCAGCTTTGGCCAGGCGCGCACCTGCCTGGTGGCCAGCCCTGTGTTGTTGGATGCACACGGGCGTCCAGGCGTCCCCGACGAACTGACCAGGTTGCCGGCGCTTTCGCTGCCTGAGCACGAGGGCGCACAGGTCTGGGAGCTTCTTGATGCCCACGGTGAGCGGACCAGCATCGAGGTGCAGGCGCGCCTGATCACTGGCGACTTCGCCGTGCTGCTCGAAGCCGCCCGCTGCGGCCTGGGCGTGGCCCTGTTGCCGGAATTCGTCTGCGCGCCGGCGATCAGCGCGGGTGAACTGGAAGTGGTGCTGCCCGACTGGAGCGTGCCGGGCGGCATCATGCACTTCGTCTATCCCAGCCGGCGCGGCATGTTGCCCGGCGTGCGGGCGCTGGTCGATTATCTCGCCGAGCGCCTGCCGGAAACCACCTTGCGCAAACATGAGCGATGCCGGCGCCGTCCGCTGGAGGCATGGCCGCGCACTTGAAGCATCACAGAACGGCGATGCGCTACGCTAAAGGCTTCATGGACATCCAAACGGCCGGATTGATGATGATCGAAACCAAATTGCCGAAGGTCGGCACCACGATCTTCAGCGTGATGAGCCAGCTGGCGCTGCAGCACAAGGCGGTCAATCTGGGTCAGGGTTTTCCCGATTTCGAGCCCCCGCAGGGGCTGCGCGAGGCGTTGACCCGGGCGATGAACGAAGGGCGCAACCAATACGCCCCGATGCATGGCACGGCATCGTTGCGCGAGCAGATCGCGATCAAGACCGAGCGCCTGTACGGGCGCAAGCTCGACGTGGATACCGAGATCACCGTCACCTCCGGCGCCACCGAGGCGATCTTTGCGGCGATCGCGGCCACGGTCCGTGTCGGCGAGGAAGTGATCGTGTTCGATCCGGCCTACGACTGCTACGAGCCGGCGATCGAGCTGCAGGGTGCGCGTGCGGTGCATATTCCGCTGACCGTACCGGCATTTTCCATCGACTGGCAGCGCGTGCGCGATACCGTGACGCCCAAGACCCGCATGATCCTGATCAACAGCCCACACAATCCGTCGGGTGCGGTGTTGTCGGCTGCCGACCTGGCGGAGCTGGCGGCGATCGTGCGCAACACCGGCATCGTGGTGCTGTCTGACGAGGTGTATGAACACATCGTCTACGACGGAGCGCAGCACGAAAGCGTCTTGCGCCATCCGGAACTGGCCGAACGCAGCGTGGTGATTTCCTCTTTCGGCAAGACTTTCCACTGTACCGGCTGGAAGGTCGGTTATGCGGTGGCACCGGCGGCACTGTCGGTCGAGTTCCGCAAGGTGCACCAGTACCTCACGTTCTGCACCTTTCATCCGGCGCAGGCGGCGTTTGCCGAATTCATGGCCAGCGATCCCGCGCACTATCTGGAGCTGCCGGGCTTCTATCAGCCCAAGCGGGACCGCTTTCGCGCACTGCTGGCGCCCTCGCGCTTCAAGCTGCTGGATGTTCCCGGGGGCTATTTCCAGCTGGTCGATTATTCGGCGATCCACAATGAGGATGATTTGACGTTCAGTCGCTGGCTGGTCGAGGAGGGCGGCGTGGCGGCGATTCCGCTGACGCCGTTCTATGCCCAGGCGCCTGGCACGCGCCTGCTGCGCCTGTGTTTTGCCAAGAGCGATGCCACCATGGAGGCGGCCGCGGAGCGGCTGTGCCAGCTATGACCATGCAGCCGCTCAAGGTCTCGCTGGTGCAGGGCGCCACGCGCTGGCACGACGCGCCGGCCAATCGAGATTATTACGGCACGCTGGCGCGCACGGCCAGGGGCAGCGATCTGATCGTGCTTCCCGAAACCCTGCTGTCCGGTTTCAGCAACGACGTGCGCAGGGCAGCCGAGGCGATGGACGGCGAAGGCGTGGCCTGGTTGCGGGCGCTGGCGGTCGAGGTCGGTGCGGTAGTCTGCGGCAGCCTGGCGATTCGCGGCGACGGGACCGTGTACAACCGGCTGCTGTGGATGCGTCCCGATGGCAGTTTCTCCCAATACGACAAACGTCACCTGTTCCGCATGGCCGGTGAGCACACCCGCTACGGCGGTGGCAGCGAGCGATTGATCGTCGCGTTGAAAGGCTGGCGAATCCTGCCGCAGGTCTGCTATGACCTGCGTTTCCCGGTGTGGCTGCGCAATCGAAGGCTTCCGACTGCCGACGGTGGCATGGACTACGACCTGGCCTTGTTTGTGGCGAACTGGCCCGCACCGCGGCGACAACCCTGGCGCACGCTGCTGCGCGCCAGGGCGATCGAGAACCTCAGTTATGTGGTCGGTGTGAATCGGGTTGGCGTGGATGGCAACGAGATTCCCTACGCGGGCGACAGCGCGGTAATCGACCCGATTGGCGAGCCGCTGATGGAACTGGGCGCGCAGGAACAGGTGGTCACGGTGACTCTCGATCCGGCCGTACTGCTGGCGCACCGCGAGCGCTTCCCGGCGTGGATGGATGCCGATGCGTTCTCGCTGGATCCTGGCTGATCCATCCACGGCTTGCAGGAGGCTGCATCGCAGGCGGTGCTGCTGGCCTGGATGCACGATGGAGACCGGAAACACCATCACCTGCGAGCTGGCTTCTACGGCATGTTGCGCGGGGTTTGCGGGTTCAAAGTATCGCCAGCACCGCTTCGGGTGGCCGCCCGATCGCCGCCTTGCCGTTGGCGACCACGATCGGGCGCTCGATCAGCTTCGGGTGCTTCACCATCGTGGCGATCAAGGCGGCTTCGTCCAGTGCTGGATCAGCCAGCCCGAGCGATTGGTACTCCGGTTCGCCGGTACGCAGCAGCTCGCGTGCGGTCATGCCCAGTTGCTTCAGCAGCCCGGCCAGCTCTGTCTCATCCGGAGGGGTATCGAGATAGTTGATTACCTCGATATCGCGATCGCGCTCCTGGAGCAGCGCCAGCGTGGCCCGTGACTTGGAGCAGCGGTTGTTGTGATAGATGCGGATCATCGGTCAGCGGCCTCAACGATTGCCTGAGCGGTTGCCACCGCCGCGGCCGGGCGGATGTCCACCATTTCCTTTGGGGCGCCCGTTCCCCGGCGCCCGATTGCCGCCCTGGCCGGCTGGGCGCAAGGCGTGCCCGGGTCGACCTCCCGGTGCGCGATTGCCCCGCGTTTCCGCACCAAAGCCGGCGTAGGGGCTGGCGGCTGGATGAGCGTTGCCACCGGTGCGGCCGCCGTGCGGCTGGCCACCCGCAGGGCGGCGATTGCCGGTGGTGGCACCAGCGGCGCCACGCGGACCGCCAGCACGGCTTTCACCGGCAAACCACGTGCGCACCGATGGCAATTCCTGGCCGGGCGCCACGCGGCGCCCCTTGCCGTGAAACTTCTTGTTGCCGGCGCCGTGCTCGGGTCTGGCCACGTTGCCGTTGACTTCCTTGCCGTCACGGCGCGGGGACTTGCGGCCGCGGGAGGGTTCCTCGCGGATACGGTCGAACGCGCGCAGTTCACGCGCCTCATCCTGGCCGCCGGTCCAGGCGGTGCCGGCGCCCTGTTCGGGACGGTACTCGGTGACGCTGCGGCTGGCGCGACGCTGGTGCAGGATGGGGCTCAGGGTCAGCGCGGGTTGGGCGGCACCAAGGCCGGTGGTCTGGCGCAATTGCTTGACGCTCTCGGCATCCAGTGCTTCACACTCACCACGGCGCAGGTTGCGCGGCAGCTCGATCTTGCCGTAGCGGATGCGCTTGAGCCGGCTGACCAGGAAGCCTTGCGCATCCCACAGTCGGCGCACTTCGCGGTTGCGGCCTTCGCGGATCACCACGCGGAACCAACTGTGGCTGCCGCCGCGGCTGATCACGGCGATTTCGTCGAAGCGGGCCGGGCCGTCGTCCAGTTCCACACCGGCTTTCAGACGTTCGATGATCTCGTCGGGGACTTCACCGTGCACGCGGCACAGGTATTCGCGCTCCAGGCCGCTCTTGGGGTGCATCAGGCCGTTGGCCAGCTCGCCGTCGGTGGTCAGCAACAGCAGGCCGGTGGTGTTGATGTCGAGCCGGCCCACGGCGACCCAGCGCGCGCCTTTCAGTCGCGGCAGCTGCTCGAACACGGTCGGACGGCCTTCCGGATCGTCGCGAGTGGTCAGCGCGCCTTCGGGCTTGTGGTAGATCAGCACTTCGGTATCGTCGCGGCTGTCGGTGGCAACGACGAATTGTTTGCCGTCCATGACCACG
>CAJDVU010000021.1_pt1 | contig 24462 bp, 29 predicted proteins | sample 7391431 | NCBI WGS metagenome assembly CAJDVU01 (sample SAMEA7055700, study PRJEB34461) | soil metagenome | biome: terrestrial ecosystem; feature: Peninsula; material: soil | place: Antarctica | collected 2016
GCGGCACGGCACGGGTCACGTCCTGCTTGCCCAAGGTGACGAAGCCGGCGATGCCCGCTTCCTGCGCGTTGCGTTTCGCGATCTGCACCATGTGCGGATCAATGTCACTGCCGAAGAAGGTGCTGCGCAGGCCGCGCAGACCGGTCTCCGCACGCTGCGTGGCTTCATCCAGCAGCCCGCGCCACAGCGCGATATCGTGCTGCTGCCAACCCAGGAAACCGAAATACTTGCGGTGCAAACCAGACGCCACGTCGGCCGCCATCAGCGCGCCCTCGATCAGCAGCGTACCGGAACCGCACATCGGATCGAGCAGCGCGCCGCCAGCGGCATACTCCTCGGGCCAGCGCGCGCGCAGCAACATCGCGGCGGCAAGGTTTTCCTTCAGCGGCGCCTCACCTTGTACCTCGCGCCAACCGCGCCGATGCAGCGGCGTGCCAGCCAGGTCCAGCGACAGCGTGGCGCGGTCGCGACGCAGGCGCACGTTGATGCGGATGTCCGGCTCGTCGGTGTCGATACCGGGCCGGGTGCCGTCGCGTTGGCGAAACTGGTCAACCACCGCGTCCTTCACGCGCAAACCCACGAACTGGCTGTGGGTGAGCTTGCTCATCGCGGTACCCGCGTCCACGGCAAAGGTACCGCGCACGGCGAGGTGGGAGCTCCAGTCGATCGTCTGCACGCCGCGATACAGCGCGTCGTCGTCAGCCGCATCAAACTCGGCCAGCGGCAGCAGGATGCGACTGGCCAAACGCGACCACAGACAGACGCGATAGGCCGTTTCCAGCGTGCCGGAGAAATGGGCACCAGCCAGCGCCTCGCGTACGTCGGCGCCGCCGAGTGCGACCAGTTCATCGCGCAGCAGGTACTCCAGCCCCTTCGGGCATGTCGCAAAAAACATTCCCGATGAGAGCGGACTCATGCTGCGTCGGCCAACTGATCGAGCAGATGCAGAAACTGCGCGGCAATCATGTCCATGCTGGAACCCAGCCGATGGTCGTCGTCCAGCACCAGCAGCGGCAGCCGACGATACGCCGCGAAGGCCTGCACGCCGACCAGCGGACAGACGTCGTCGCGCCAGCCATGGATCAGCAGGGCTGGGCCGTCGCTGCGCAGATCAAACTGGCGCGCATAGCCGGGAATCTCGCTCGGCGTGGCCAGCAGCAACAGGCCGGCCACCGGCACCTCCAGCGAGACCAGACCGGAGACGAACGCGCCCATGCTGGAGCCAACCAGCAACGGCGGCACATCCAGCGCCTCGATCGTGGCGCGCAGGCGCGCGATTCGCGGCGCCACCGAATCGGCATGACCGCGCGCGTCGGCGGCGCGGTAATCGGGTCGCTGCGTGCTCCAGCCCAGCGATTCGGCGAGCATGGCCAGCAGGCTGACCTTGGTCGCCTCCGGGCTGGAGTCCGAGCCGTGCGAAAGGATGATCTGGCGACGCATGGCAGTTCCCGTGGATACGCCGGGAGTCTGTCGGACTGTTGATGGTCGAGGCGAGAATTCGGCTGTGTGAGGACAGCTTTTCGACGATTCGCCGGTCCATCGTGGTTCCATGGACCAAGAATCGGCGGAAATATGCACCACACAAGCGGATTCGCAGACCGGCCCGACAGACTCCTGGAGGCAAGCGCCCATGCTAACAGGCAGCGTTTCCGACGAGCCTTGCCCCGTGCGAGACTTCCCCGCATGAACCCGACCCTTCACGACGACCCGCTGCCCTATGTCCAGGCACTGCCCGAGCGCGCTTCCGAAGCGGTGACGCGAGTGGTGATCCACTGCACCGAACTGCCCGACCTGGCCACCGCGCGCCAATATGGCGAGCAGGTGCAGCATGCGCGCGGCACCGGCAACAGCGGTCATTACTACATCGACCGTGACGGCGCGATCCATCGCTACGTCCCCGGCACCCGCATTGCCAACCATGTGCGCGGCTACAACCCGGACTCGATCGGCATCGAACTGGTCAACCTGGGGCGCTACCCGGACTGGTGGGATTCGCATCATCAGCGGATGACCGAGCCCTACCCCGACGCGCAGATCAAAGCGCTGGGCCAACTGCTGGCGCAACTGCGCCGGGAATTTCCCAACTTGCGCGAGATCGCCGGCCACGAGGAGCTCGACACGGGAATGGTTCCGGCCAGTGACGCCCCCGACCAATGGGTGCGACGCAAACTCGATCCCGGCCCGCAGTTCCCGTGGGACGACGTGCTGCATGACAGCGGACTTGTCCGCCACGACGAAGGCTAGGAGGGTGGCGGGCCTGGGCGGTCGGGTCGAGGATTCGCCTGGGCGAGACCAGGTTTCTGCCGATGTGCAGGTCCATCGTGGTTCTATGAGCCGAGCATCGGCAGATAGGGACCGCTCAGGCGGATTCGGCGACCCGCCAAAGCCCGACAGCGTCCCGGCAAACCGGCGGCGCCGCTTATACTTGTCGCTTCGCCTTCTTCGCGGGTCCGCTCCATGCCCCCCAACCATGTCACCGAGCTGGTCGAGCTGCTGCAACTGGAACGGCTGGAAGACAACCTGTTCCGCGGCCAGAGCCGCGATATCGGCACCCGCTTCGTGTTCGGCGGACAGGTGCTGGGGCAGGCATTGGCCGCAGCGCAGCAGACCGTGGATGCCGCCCGGGAGGCGCACTCGCTGCATGCATACTTCCTGCGTGCCGGCGACATCGAGGCGCCAATCGTGTATAGCGTGGAGCGCACTCGCGACGGCGGTTCGTTCTCCTCCCGCCGAGTCGTCGCGATCCAGCATGGACAGCCGATATGGAACGGCTCCGTCTCGTTCCAGCAGCCGGAGCAAGGCGTCGAGCACCAGACCTCGATGCCGGACGTGCCCGACCCGGATGACCTGGCGCCGATGCGCCATCTGACGCCGGATGAGCTGGCGCGACTGCCGGTGAAACTGCAACGCTGGCTGGGACTCGACGGGCCCTTCGAGTTTCGCGAAGTGTGGCCGCGCGACGAACTGCACCCGGTCAAGCGCCCGCCGATCCAGCACATCTGGTTCCGGCTCGCCGCACCGATCGGCGATCTGGCGATGCTCCATCGCTCCCTGCTCGCCTACGCCTCGGATTTCCATCTGATTGGCACGGCGACGCTGCCGCATGGCATCTCCTACATGACGCGCAACGTACAAATGGCCAGCCTCGACCATGCGCTCTGGTTCCACCGCCCGTTCCGCGCCGACGAATGGCTGCTGTATTCGTTCGACAGTCCCACGGCGCAGGGTGGACGCGGGTTGGCGCGCGGACAGATCTTCAGTCGCGACGGACGGCTGGTCGCCTCCACCGCGCAAGAAGGGCTGATTCGCGTACGCAACGGCCCCGCCGCAGCACCATGAATGCCTGCTCCATGAACGACTGCTCCGTGAACGACTGTTCAACACCGTTCGCGTAGACTCCCCGCATGCGCCAGATCTACACCTCTCCCCGCCAGGAAAACATCGATTCCGTGGTAGCCCTGATGGCCGAACACGGCATCAGCGCCACCATCGCCAATCGTTCCAACTACAACCGCCCGACCTGGCAGCGCCAGAGCTACGCGCCGCGACAGCAGGACCGTAGCCGATGGGCGCAAGTGTGGATTACTCACGCGGACGACTACAGCCAGGCACGCAAGCTGCTGCTCGACCTGGGCATTGATCCGGTCATCCGCCACGGCGAGGAGCTGGCGGCCGCACGCAGCCGCTCGCCGCAGGATCGCCGCACGAGGATCGCCATGTGGGTGCGCAGAATCCTGCTGGTGGCGGTACTGGTGGTGTTCGTGGTGCAGATGCTGCGCTACCTCCAGGCGTTCTGAGCGACGCACGCGCTGGAACCCTGCCGCCAGGGCGGCATAGAATCGACGCATGCGCCGCTCCGATCCCGTTCGCCTGTTCCAGACCCTGCCCCACGCCTGCGGCTACTACCCGGAGCGCATCGCGCAGAACCTGGTGCTTGATCCCGCCGCGCCGCAACTCGACCAACTGTATGGCCCCGCCCTCGAACATGGCTTTCGTCGAGCCGGCGGCCATCTGTATTTCCCACACTGCCAGCATTGCCATGCGTGTACGCCGTGTCGTATCGACGTGGAGCACTTCCGGCCCGACCGCGCCCAGAAACGCTGCCTGAAACGCAACGCCGACATCGTTGTCAGCGAGCATATGCCCGGCTACAACCGCGAACGCCATGCACTTTACGAACGTTACCTGCGCAAGCGGCATCCCGGCGGCGGAATGGACGACGCCGACGCCAGCGACTTCCGCCGCTTTCTCACCGCGCCATGGAGCCCGACCTTGTTCCTGGAACTGCGCCTGGACCAGCGTTTGCTCGCGGTCGCCGTGACTGACGTCTGCATGACCGGCATTTCAGCCGTCTATACGTTCTACGACCCCGACGAGACCACCCGCAGCCTGGGCACGTTCGCGATCCTGCAGCAGATCGAACTGGCGCGTCGCCGCGGCATTCCCTGGCTGTATCTCGGTTTCTGGATCGACGGGCACCCGAAGATGGATTACAAGCGACGCTTCAAGCCGCTGCAGATCCGCACCGCCGACGGATGGGGGGAAATGCCGCCAGCTGCCTGGTAGGACCGGCTCGCGGGCGTTGCTCTTGCTCTTGCTCTTGCTCTTGCTTTTGCTTTTGCTCTTGCTGTTGATGTTGCTGTTGCTGTTGCTCTTGCTCTTGCGAATTCCGAACCCCGAATCTCCAATCCCGGCCAGACAGCATCACCCGCGAGCGAGCTCCAACGGGTTAGCGGTCGGGTGGTTCGACGCCAGCCTGCGGATAGGGATACAGCTTTTCCAGCGATATCGACATGTCATCATCGCCAACCGCGCGACAATAACTGCGATCGAGCTGGCGCGGATCGTCGACGCCGCAGCTGTGCGCGATGATGCCGACTTCCTGCATCAGGTCGTCGCATAGTGATCGACCTTTTCACTCCTGTCGGTCGCCCCCAGGCCGCGCGGCAGTTTGGGGTTCTGCGTGGTGATGTCGGTGGGACAAGTGTTGCGGTTGCATTCCAGCGCCTGGATGCAACCCCGCGACGGCATGAACCCGCGCGCCGAGTTGACGAAATCCGCGCCACGTTCTTCGCCGCACGGTAGACCCAAACCCGCTGCGCGCGGTTGAACGACAGCTCCTCGCGGTCGCTGGCATACAAATACCGGCGGAAGAATTCGCCCAGATGCAGGGACCCGTAGTGAAAGTGACCGATCGCCGGGAAATCGCGCAATACCGCGCTGGCCGTCTGGTTACGGTCGACCGCCCAGTCAGCAGCAGCACCAGCACCGCCAATACCACCGGCAACACCGCCACCAGTGCGCAGGTTTCCACCAGCACCACCAGTCAATGCGAAAAGCCCGTCGATTCCATCGCGTTGTTCCGCTTTGATCGAACTTGACCTTGCAGGCGTAGCGCATCGGCGGCGGCTATCGGGCGCGACCACCGACCCGCCGTGCCCCGCTCAATCCCGCGGTGTTCGTAGCGACAGTCCGAGCGCCAACCAACCCACCACGAAGGCGATCCCGCCGAACGGAGTGATGATGCCGGTCCAGCGTGGCGCACCCAGCGCCAGCGCATACAAACTACCGCTGAACAGCACAATGCCAAGTGCAAACGCGACCACGGCCACGCGACGGCCGCGACCGCGGCCCAGTCCCACCGTCACGGCCAGCGCCAGTGCGTGCCACATGTGGTAGTCCACGGCGGTATGCCACAGTTCGTGTTGCTCTGCATCGAGCGCTTCGCGCAACGCGTGCGCACCGAACGCACCGAGCAGCACGGCGCTGGCACCGGCGACGCCAACCAGCAACGCGATGCGGAGACTGACAGGTCGTCGCAGCATGAACAGATTTCCCGGTATTCAAGCTTCGTGTCGCCATCGCTGGCGTATGCTTGAGCGGATGAAGTCCCGAGATTCTCGCATGAAGCCACGCCTGCTCGCCCTGCTCGCGCTACTCGCCGCCGGACTGGTACTCGCCGGCTGCCACGGGGCGGCGCCGCTGCCGTTCCGGCTGACCAACCTGACCGGCCATATGCCGCAACTGGAATTCACGCTGACCAATGACGAGGGCAACACGGTGTCCGCGGCGGACTACCGCGGCAAGGTGGTGCTGCTGTATTTCGGCTACACCCATTGCCCGGATGTGTGCCCGCTGACCATGGCCCACCTGCACGTGGTGATGCAGCGTCTGGGCAAGCTCGCCGATGGCGCGCGCATCCTGTTCGTCAGCGTGGATCCGGCCCGCGACACACCCCCGGTGCTGCACAGCTACGTCAACGCGTTTGACAGCCACGCCATTGGCCTCACCGGCACGCCACGGGCGATCGAAGCACTGGTCAAGCGTTATCGCTCCGCGTTCACACGCGAGCCGGCCAGCAAGGACGGCAATTACGAGGTCAGCCACAGCTCGGCGATCTACGTGTTCGATCGCGACGGCAATCCGCGCGTGCTGTTCACGCCCGCCGACAAACAGGACGACCTGCTGCACGACCTGCATCTCCTGCTCGGCAGCGGAGGTCCGTCATGAAGCACGCCCCTGTGTTCGTGCTGCTCGCCGGCCTCGCGCTCGCCACCTTAGTGCACGCCGCGGCTGCCGATCATATCCGTGCCACGCATGCCTGGATTCGCGTGCTACCCGGCGCGTTGCCAGCGGGCGCGTATGTCACGCTGGAGAATAACGGCGACCGGCCGGTGGCGCTGACCGGCGCCAGCAGCAAGGCATACGCACAGGTGATGTTGCACCACAGCTCGACTGCAGGTGGCGTCAGCCGCATGACGATGGTGGACTCGCTGAACGTGCCGGCGCACGGCAAGGCCGAACTGGCGCCCGCCGGCTATCACCTGATGTTGATGCAGCCAGCGACGTCGGTGAAACCCGGCACCACGGTGCACCTGCTGCTGAAGTTCAGTGACGGCAGTACGCTGCCCACCGACTTCATTGCCCGCCCCGCGAACGCGCTTGACGATGGCACCGCGCCGGATGACGGCACCGCACCAGAAGACAGCACGGGTCACGTCGACCACCGCTTGCGCTGAGGCGGCGAGCGGCAACAACGGGTCGTCAGTCAGGCATACCGCCCGCAATCGCCGCCGGTGGCCGCGCGGGCAATTCCCGGTGCGGCAGGCGTCCATGGCCTGACAGACGCAGCCACAGGCGCAGAGCCAGCAAGGCGCCAATCGTTTCGATCATCGCAGCCGGTACCCACGTGATCAGGCCACCGATCATCTGCCCGGTCAGCACGTTGAAGGTGAACGCACGTCCGCAGATCTCGAAAATCGGGTAGAGATCGGTGCGCGAGAACGTGACGATCGCGCCAGCCAGGACCTGCGGCGTCATGGTGATCGCCGGCGACAGCACGCGCATGCCCGCCACCATCCGACCCGGCGGGTGCGGCCGATGATCGAGCACCAGCGACCAGTAAGCGAAGCCGCTGATCAGCATCGTCCAGTTCATGAAGCGGTACACACGCCAGTCCAGCATCGCCAGCGTCTGCAGGCTGGGGATCAGCCACATCAACACGAACACGATGAACAGCACGGTCGCCACCGTGGGGTTCATCAATACGCCCAGCACCGCCCGCCACGGCCAGGATCGCTGCAGCGGCCGCAACAGGCGCACGCGCCACGCCAGCGGCAGGCCGGCGCGCAGCACGCTCACCGGATAGGCGGTGACGATCAGCAACGGCGCCAGATGATGCAGCAGCAACTGCTGCAGGCGATGCATGAAGAACTCATGTTCGGCGTAGTAGTCGAGGTAGGTGTGCAGCGACACGTAGATGATCGCCATGCCCGTCCAGAACACCAACTGGCGACTGAAGCTCACGCGCAGCCGCCGACAGCCGCGCCAGTACAGCACGCATGCCAGCACGAACGTGGCCAGGAATACCCACGAAAATTCCCACGGCACGATCCATTTCAACAGCGTCGCAATCACGATCGGGCTACCGCCGCATCCATCCGCACCGGCGACTGCCGGCAACCACTGCCCAGCATAATGCGATGTCGTCGTGACGTCAGCCTCGATGGCAAGAGCTGCTTGCGACAGATTGCCGCCGGCACGGCACTCACCGGCGGCGCCGGCTGTGCCGCGTGCGGCGCCAGCCATACAGCAGCCCGATCAGTACCACCAGCGCCGGCACCAGCACGATATTGATCACCTTCAGGCGCAAGCCGAGCGCGTCGATCTCGGCATTGAGCTGGTGCTGCACGTTGCGCAGTTCCTTGTTGATCGCCAGCTGGCGCTGGCGGAACTGCTCGATCTCGCGGCGCTGCTCGGCGGTGATCGTGCTGGGGTGGCTGCCCTTGGCCGGTTGCAGCTCGTCCAGCCGGTGCCGCGTCTCCGCCAGTTCCTGCTCCAGTTCCTGTTCCTTCTGCAGAAACTTCTGGTCCGCCACGTTGCGCAATGCCTGGACCCGCGTGAACGGCCGCTGCGAGGTGGAACGGGCGCGGATCGACAACAGGGCGGATGACCCGCTGAGGTTGTCGACCAGATTGGTCATGAAGTCCCCGTTGTTGGCGAAAATCCGGATCATCGTCTGGCCCAGCACGGTCTGCGGCTCGACCCACAACCGGTCGCTGAGCAGGTCGGTATCGGCCACCAGCACGACCTCGGCATTCGCTGCGGACTGGCCGCGATAGCCCGGTCGGTCGGCATCCTCGGGGAATGCACTGGTGAACGTGCCGCGCAGTCGTGCGGCCAGCACATAGTGCGCGTTGTCGGGCTTGTAATCCCGCTGCAGGCTGCTCGGGTGACTGCTGGCATCCATCACCCGTTGAGTGGACACCAGCTCGGCGTCCGCGCTGCTCTGCAATAGCGGGATGAGTCGCGTACGTGCCGTCGGCGTGAGGTCGAAATGACCGATGGTGGAGACGTTGATCCGCTGCAAGCTGGCGGTGACCGGGTCGTCGCGATTGAGTTCCTGTTCGCCAAGCCCGAGCATCGCCGGATGATTGAGGCTGTTGCCCGCCAATTCGATCTGCAACCCGCGGCTGCGATCAAGCACGATCTGGTGCGGGTCGTAGCTCACCCCCCAGGCCGCAAACAGGCGCGGCAGGTCTGACGCGTGTGCGGGCAGCCCGGCGACACCTGGCGTCAGCGGCGCACTGTCGAGCTCAGCATCAGGATCGACGAAAACCACCAGATTCCCGCCGTCCATCACGAACTGGTCGATCGCATACTGCGCTGCCGGCGGCAACTGTTTGGGATGGATCAGCAAGAGCACTTTGAGCTTGCTGTCCACATGTTCGAGCTGCGCCGCATCCAGAGTCTTGATCTCGAACAGCTGATCCAGCTGCTGCATCACCGCCCACGGTTGTTCGCCGAGTGCAGCGTTGCCTTGCACCGGTAGCGAGCTGAGCACGCCGATCAACGGCTTGTGTGCCTGGTTCAACTCATACAGCAACTTGGCGATGTCATATTCGAGGAATGCCTCGCGCGAAGGATCAAAAAACGCGATCGACAAGCTTTTCTCCGGTGCGCCATCCTCATCGTCCTCACGGCTTGTGTCCTGTGGCAGGGCGCTGCCGGCCAGCCCGAAAAACACCCGTTCGCCGTTGCTGCCGCCATTGGCCGCAATCAGGCCGCTGCCCTCGGCGCTGGCCTCATCGTCCGAATACGGCACCGGATCGTCGACCCGCAGACGAATCCGGCCGTGCGAGCGCGCCACCATCTCCTGCAGCATTTCGAGGACGCGCTGCTCGTAACTGCGCAGCTGCGGCAGGTCACGCGTGGCATGTTCGGAAAAATACAGCGTCAACCGCAGCGGCCGCTGCAACGTATCAACGATATGCAGTGTGCCCGGGGTCAAGGTATAGAGCTGGTCGGTCGTCAGGTCGATCCGGGTCGCGTGCAGCCAGCGGCTGCTGGCCACGATCAGCGGCACCATCACCAGCACCAGCGCCACCAGGCCGGCATACAGCACGCCGCGCCGGGTCGGGTGCAACAGCGTGGTGAAAATGGGCGGCAGATGCAGACGAGGCATCGGTCAGCGCGTCCGTTTCAAGTCGAGCAACAGCACGCCGGCAACCAGCCAGCTCAGCGCGCTGAGCAGGAAATACAGCAGGTCGCGCAGATCCAGTACGCCGCGCGAGATCGCCTCGAAATGCCGCAGCATTGACAAGTGCGCCACCGCATTGATCAGACGGCGTGGCAGCGCACCCTGGAAGAAATCCAGCACTTGCGGCTGCCCGACCAGGATCAGCAACACGCACACCAGCGCGGTCAGGATGAAGGCCACCACCTGGCTGCGGGTAAGCGCCGACATGCAAGCGCCGATCGCGATAAAGTTGCCGGCCATCAGCCAACTGCCCAGGTAGCCGGCCAGGATTACGCCGTTGTCTGGGCTGCCGAGGTAGTTGACCGTGATCCAGATCGGAAACGTCAACGCCAGTGCCAGTCCGATGAACAACCACGCCGCCAGGAACTTGCCGAGCATCGCCTGCCACAAGGTCAGCGGCAGCGTCAACAGCAGCTCCAGCGTACCGCCCTTGGCCTCCTCCGCCCACATGCGCATGGTGATCGCCGGCACCAGGATCAGGTACAGCCACGGCTGCATCACAAAAAACGGCTGCAGGTCGGCCAGCCCGCGCTCGTAGAAATCCCCGACATAGAAGGTGAGGATGCCAGCGAGCACCAGGAAGATCACCAGGAACACATAGGCGACCGGCGTCACGAAGTAGCTGCGCAGCTCACGTCGCAGCACCGCGTTGATCGGACTCATGCGGGCACCGCGGTCGCGGTCGCATCGCTGCTGGTGATCTGCCTGAACACCTCGTCCAGCCGGCCGCGCTCGAGCTGGATCTCGGATACTTCCAGGCCTTGCTCGCGCAACACCGTCTCGACCGGCTCGAGGATCCGCTCTCCGGGTTTCGGAAACACGGTGATGCGCCCGTCCAGCGGATCGATCTCGATCCCCGCCACCTGCGGCAGGCGGCCGAGCATCTCCTGCGCCATGCCACCGCCCGGGGCGCTGAACGAAACCGCGCCGTGATAACGCGAGCGTGCCTCCAGCTCGGCGGGCGTGGCGTCGGCCAGCAGTTTGCCGCGCGCGATGATCACCACCCGGTTGCACAACGCATGCACTTCCTCCAGCAGGTGAGTGGAGATCAGGATCGTGCGGTCGCGCGCCATCACGTCGATCAGCTGGCGCACCGCATGCTTCTGATTCGGATCGAGACCGTCGGTCGGTTCGTCCAGCATCAGCACCGGCGGGTCGTGCAGGATCGCCTGAGCCAGGCCCACGCGCCGGCGCAACCCCTTGGACAACGTATCGATGCCCAATGCCAGCACGTCATCCAGTTGCAATTGCTGCACCACGGCGTCGAAACGCCGATAGCCGCCCTCACCCTTGAGCCCGCGCATGCGCATGATGAACTGCAGGAACTCGTGCACGGTCATTTCGCCGTAGCCTGGCGCGCCTTCAGGCAAGTAACCCAACGCACGCTTGGCTTGCAGCGGTTCACGCATCACATCATGCCCGCACACCCAGGCGCGTCCCGAGGTCGGCACCAGAAAACCGGCAATCATGCGCATCGCGGTGGATTTACCCGCACCGTTGGGTCCCAGCAGGCCAAGCACCTGACCTGGCTCGACACGGATACTCAACGCATCGACGGCGGTGAGGTTGCCATAGCATCGGGTGAGCTGTTCGGTCTCGATCATGTCCGCTGGCGGGTTATGGCACGGCGACCGGCACGCGCGCTGAAAGCCACCGACCGCACCGTGCGTTCTCCGGAATGTACCGCAAGATGCCGGAGTCCTGGCGGCGAAGAGTCCGATCCAGGCCCGCTGCACTCAAACAAAAGGCCCTCCCGTGAGGAAGGGCCTGGGGCATGCCGAACCTGCTAATGCTTTATTTGGTCGTGGCAGAAGCCGCCGGTGCCGAACTGCCGGCCGCGGCTGCACTGCCAGCCGGTGCCGGCGCGGAGCTCGGCGTAGCCGGCGCGTTACCCTCGACGCCGGTCGTCGGGTGCAAGCCGGCTTCCTGTTCCGGCGTCTGCGCCGGCGCATCCTGCAGCGGCAGTGACACTTGGTGCGCGGCATACGACGTGATGCCGCCGCTGGCGTCCTTGACTTCCGGCGTCACCACGATGTCATACGGTGGATTGACCGTGCTGTCGAACTTGTAGCCATGCGTCTGGGCGTAGGCGGTGAGCATTTTCACGGTCTGGGGCACACCATTGAAGGTGCCGCTCCAACTGCCCTGCAGGGTGGCGCCGCCGAATGCCATCATGCCGAGCACGTCACCGCCGACCACCAACCGACCGGAACGGTCACGGCTTCCGGCGGCGGGTCCGGCAACTTTCGGCGCGTCAGCGGCAGTACCGGCTTGCGCCGGCTCGGCCGCCTTGGCCGCCTCAGCCGCCGCGGCTGCCTGCGCGTCGGCCAGAGACGGCGCGACTGGCGGCGTGAGCTGCTCGCTCTGTCCATTGACGGTAAGCGTACTGGAATCAATCGGCAGCGCGACCTCGAAATCAAAGTCCGGATCACCGTAATTGGTGATGAACAGGATCGATGGCCCGGTGACGTTGACGCCAAGCTTCTTCGCCTCAGCCTTCAGTTCGGTGTCCGCCTGGGTCATCGCATCTTCCAGCGCCTCGGTACCGCCCTTGCTACGATCGATATGGCGGGTGACCAGCAGCACCGGCGTCGGCTGCGTCTGCACGATCTTCGGCAACAGTTCGCCGTAATCGACGTTGGCGACGCCAGCGAGCACGTTCTGCAGGCTGTTCAGGCTGAACTCGATGAACGAATCGGGATCGCCGTGGATGTACAGGCTGGCGAACCGATTGACCAGGTTCCAGCCGTACTTGACATCGTACGCCCAGGTCACCTGAGTCAGGCGTCCGTGGCCCTGACGCTCGAGGTCAAGGGTGAAATGCTTGTCCAGGCCGCGCCAGCTGTTGTCCACGTTCCAGACAATCGTCGCGTCCTGGGTGTTGCTGTCGATCTTGTCGAAGGCCGGCTTCGCGCTGGCGATGGTCAGGCCATCATCACCGACTTTCGGGTCGCTGCTGGTCCAGCTGACTTCCGCACCGGGCCCGTACGCCTTGCCCGAAAACTTGAACTGCACCTTGCTGTCCTGCGAACGAAGCACGGAGTAGTCCGGAAATCGCCGAAAATTGTCCAGCAAGTCATAGACCTGCCGCATATCCTTGCCCAAGACCAGCTGACGTTCCACATGGCCGCTGGACGGCATGACGACGGCAGCCAGGACACCAAGTACTGCGACGATGACCAGGGCAACCAGAAATTCCAAGACACGCATCATTCCAGAGTTCTCCGAAGCGTCTTTACGCCTTGCCTTAAAGTGTGTTCTCTCACCGCATCGCGCGCCCCAGCGCGCAGCAGCAGGGGCTGGTAAAACGCCGAAGCTCCGGATGTTACTTGCTCCCGCGCTCGAACGCTATCCATCGGCGGCGTCGATTTCGCCACTCGCGGATGACCGCGTCCGGCGAGCCCGAGCGACTACCAGCCAGCTCAGACAATGCCCAGCTCCAGCGCTTTCAGGACGGCACGCGTGCGATCGCGTACGCCCAGCTTGGACAGGATATTGGAGACGTGGTTCTTGACCGTACCCTCGGCTACCTTGAGCGAGTTGGCGATCTCCTTGTTGCTGTAGCCGCCGGACAGCAGACGCAGGATCTCGGTCTCGCGCTCGGTGAGGGGATCGGGCTGCTCCAGGCTGGTGAACTGGTTCTGCATTCGCGCCACTCCGGCCATCAGGCGCTGGGTGACCATCGGCGCGACCAGCGAGCCACCGCCCGCCACCGTGCGCACGGCTTCGACGAGTTGCTCCAGCGATACATCCTTGAGCAGGTAGCCACGCGCGCCGGCCTTGAGTCCCTGCAGCACCAGTTGGTCGTCGTCGAACGTCGTCAGGATGATCGTGGGCGGCAGTTCGTTGCGCGCAGACAATGTCTGCAGCACCTCCAGCCCGCTCATGTTCGGCATGCGCAGGTCCAGCAGCACTACGTCGGGCTTGATCCGGGGAACCTCCAGCACGGCTTGCGCGCCATCGGCGCATTCGGCCACGACCTGGATATCCTCAGCCAGGTCCAGCAGCGAGCGGACACCTTGCCGAACCAGATTCTGGTCGTCGACGAGACAAACGGAAATCATCGCGAATCCTCGGTCATGGGTGACAGATGGGGCGAGCGTGGAAACCGGCGGAATTCACCGTCCGGGACATCGCGCATTCTGCCAGCCATTTCAACCCACCGACACCAGCAGCCTGGCGGGCCGTTGGTGATCGAGCCGGAATTCGGCTGTGCGAGGACAGATTCCCGACGATTTGCGGGTCCACAGCAGTTCCATGGACCAAGAATCGGCCGGGATGCGCACCGCAGCCGGATGCGCAGTCCAGCCACCCAGAGTCCGACGGTCTGCTAGGACACATTCAGCGCCGGCGGCTCAAACCGCGACGGGGTGTGCGCCAGCGCCGGATGCTCACCCAGCGGCAAGCGCACGGTAAGCGCAAAACCGCGGGTCAGACCCGTGTCCAGCGTAACGCTGCCGCCAAACTCGGCGAGCCGTTCGCGCATGCCGGACAAGCCATTGCCCTCTTCCAGCTGGTCGGCGCCACGGCCGTCGTCCCGCGCATGCAGGCCCAGCAGGTCGGCCTCGGCATAGGCGAAGTTGAACCACAGGTTGCGCGCGCCGGCATGGCGCGCCGTATTGGTGATGATTTCCTGCGCGCAGCGCAGCAACACCTGGGCACGCCGGGGATCCTCCACACTGAAACGTGGTGGCATTACCACGTGCACGTTCAACCCGGGCACCCCGTCAGTGAGGCTGCGCAACGCCTGGGTCAGATCGATCGAGTCGTCCTGGCGCAATTCGCTGACCGCCTCGCGCACGTCGGCCAGCAGCAACTTGGCGGTGCTCTGCGCCTTGCGCACGTGCGCGCCAGCCGCCTCGTTGGTGAGGTGACTGGCCACTTCCAGATTCAGGCTGAGCGCGGTGAGGTGATGACCGATCAGGTCGTGCAGGTCACGAGCGATGCGCATGCGCTCGGCGATGCGGCTGGATTCGGCCAGCAGCGCACGCGTGGCGCGCAGCTCGGAGTTGAGCCGTCGCTGCGCTTCGCGCTGCTCCGCCTGCTGGCTGGCGACCGCCGAGGTGACAAACACCAGCACCGAGATGCCCAGGTAGATGCTGGCCTGAATGAAGCTCGCGGCAATGCTGTGGTCGTACTCGGGAAACGTGGCGAACACCGCCACCAAGCTCAGATGCTGCAATATCAGCCAGAACACGGCCAGCCAGAACGGCAGCAGCCACGGCAACACCAGCGACGCCACCACCATCAGCATCGCCGACAGGCCGCTGTGGCTGTACCAGCCAACCGCCACCGCCACCGCGGTCATCAGGGTCAGCCCCAGCAGCTTCAGTGCGGGGTAGCGACGCGAGCCCAGATTGCTGGTCAGCAGCCAGTACATCAGGCCGAAGACCAGGTAGCACAGCGTCCACAGCAGCAACGAAAAGTTCGGGCGATGAAGCTGATCGAGCCTTTCGGTGGCCCAGTTCGTGACCAGCGGCGTTCCCGCCGACAGGTAGGTGAACAAGCCGGCGTAGCGAAGCAGGCGAATATGATTGAGGAAGGGCCAGCGCATGACTCGCATCATTGGGGGTGACGGCCGTCCGCGCAATGCGCGAGAAGTCATGGCCGCCACCGGTCCGTTCCGGTCTACGAAGGCTGTACACGTGCTGCGATGATGTACCGGCCGCGGTCGCATGGCATAATGCCCCACTGCGGGATCGACTCGTCGGCCTCAGACCTCATTCCACCATTGCGGAGCAACGAATGGCCCTTGCCATCCGCGACGTGCGCGAGCACGACCTGGATGCCGTGCTGGCGCTCAACAACGCCGCCGGCCGCTCCATCCTCGCCCTCGACGTCCACCGGTTGCGCTACTTCTTCGAGCGCGCCGATTATTTCCGTGTCGCCGAAAGCGACGGCCACCTGGCCGGCTTTCTGATCGCTCTGCGTGAAGGGCATGACTACGACAGTCCGAACTATGGCTGGTTCGCCGGGCATTACCCGCAGTTCGTCTACATCGACCGCATCGTGATTGCCAACGCCTACCGCCGCCACGGTCTGGGCCGCATCTTCTATTGCGACGTGAACAGCTATGCCGAAGTCCGCGTACCGCTGCTGGCCTGCGAGGTGTTCCTGGAGCCACGTGATGACGTCGTGGTGCTGTTCCATGGCACCTACGGTTTTCAAGAGGTCGCCCAGCAGAAGATGGGCGCCGATGGCCCACAGGTCAGCCTGCTGGCCAAGGATCTGCCCAGCTTCGCCTTTGTGCGCGACACCTGGCTCGACCACGGCGGCCTGCCCGATGTCCCGTGGCTGGTCGGTCGCGCACACGAGTCCGATACCAGTGCCAGCCAGCGCCGCGCTGCGGGAGAGCGGCGTTCATGAGTGCACGAGCGGAGTCCACGGACGCCTGCGATTTGCGGTTCGGTCAGGTCGGTATGGCGTGTGTGCGGGTGCGCCGGGTCGATGCGGCCGCGCTGTGTGACGAGCTGGAGCGCCGCGTGCGTGCGGCACCCCAGATGTTTTCGCGCGCCGCCGTGGTGCTGGATTTGAGCCACCTGCTCGACCTTCCCGACGATGGCGCCGTCGACGCCCTGCTCGAGGCCGTGCGCAGCGCCGGCATGCTGCCGGTGGGCCTGGCCTATGGCACCAGCGCAACCGAGGCGCTGGCCAAGCGCATGGGGCTGCCGCTGATCGCCAAGTTCCGCGCCGCCTACGAACCGGCAGCGGCGGCTGCGTCTCAATCCGCTGCGCAGCAGACAGCTCAGGCCGAACCGGCCCCGCCACCCGAGCCGATCCTTTCCGCGCCGGCAGCCGGCAGCCATCAGGGCGCCGAACACCATGCCGGAACCGTACGTTCCGGCCAACAGGTTTACGCGCGCGATTGCGATCTGATCATCACCGGCGCGGTGGCCAATGGCGCCGAGGTGATCGCCGATGGCAACATCCATATCTACGGCGGCTTGCGCGGTCGCGCCATGGCTGGCGCGCAGGGCGATGAGAAGGCACGCATCTTCGTCTCCGAGTTCCGCGCCGAACTGGTGGCGATCGCCGGGCAATACCGCGTGTTCGAGCAGATTCCTGCCGAACTTGAAGGTCAATCCGTACAATGCTGGCTGGAAGGCGAAAAACTGTTGATTGCCAGGCTGTAATCATCCACAACAAGTCATACACAACAAGAACAATCACGCGGAGATGGATCCTTGACTGCTGAGATTATCGTTGTCACCTCTGGCAAGGGCGGCGTCGGCAAGACGACGACCAGCGCCTCGCTGGCCACCGGCCTGGCCATGGCCGGCAAGAAAGTCGCAGTGATCGACTTCGACGTCGGCCTGCGCAACCTCGACCTCATCATGGGCTGCGAACGGCGCGTGGTGTATGACTTCGTCAACGTCGTGCACGGCGAGGCCACGCTGAAGCAGTCGCTGATCAAGGACAAGCGCTACGACAATCTGTTCGTGCTGGCGGCCAGCCAGACCCGCGACAAGGACGCGCTGAACCAGGAAGGCGTCGAGAAGGTCCTCGACGGCCTGTCCGAGATGGGCTTCGACTACGTCGTCTGCGATTCTCCTGCCGGCATCGAGAAGGGTGCGCACCTGGCCATGTATTTTGCCGACCATGCGGTGGTGGTGGTCAACCCGGAAGTCTCGTCCGTGCGCGACTCCGACCGCATCCTGGGCCTGCTCGCGAGCAAGACCCGGCGTGCGGAGAAGGGCGAGGGTCCGGTCACCCAGCACCTGCTGCTGACCCGTTACAACCCGGCCCGCGTCGCCATCGGCGAGATGCTCAGCGTCAAGGATGTCGAGGAAATCCTCGGCATCGATGTGGTCGGCGTGATCCCGGAGTCGGAGAACGTGCTGACCGCCTCGAATAACGGCATCCCGGTGATTGTCGATGCCAACTCGCAAGCCGGTCAGGCCTATGGCGATACGGTAGCCCGCATCCTTGGCGAGGAGCGCCCGTTGCGCTTCGTCGACGTGCCGAAGAAAGGCTTTCTCCAGCGCGTATTCGGAGGTTGATCACGATGGGTATTCTCGATTTCCTGAAGCGCAAGCCCGAAGCCACCGCCAGCGTGGCGCGCGAACGCCTGCGCATCATCGTGGCGCAGGAACGCTCCACTCGCGGGGCACCGGACTACCTGCCGATGATGCGCAACGAACTGCTTGAAGTGATCAAGAAATACGTCCACGTCGACCTCGAGGCGATCAGCATCAATTTCGAGCGCGACAGCGGCCACGAGATCCTCGAGCTCTCGGTCACCCTGCCCGAAGGCAAGCCGGTCGCGAAAGGCGCCGTCCAGACCGGCTGAGCAGTCGCCTCGCTTTCCCGCCGGGCGGCAAGCTGCCCGACCTCGTCTTTTCGCCCCCATCACACGCTCGCGCCGCCCGCACATGCACCCTGACAATTCAGCTTCCGCCAGCGCTTTGGCCTGCACGGTCATGCGCGTGGGCGAGATCGGCTTCGATGTACCGGCAGCGCTGCTCGGCCGCTTCGGCCTGCAACTTCGTCGCGTGGCCACGGGCATACCCATCCCCGGCAGCTTCTGGGGCGAGGAGGAGGCCGGCATCATCGGCACAACCGTTTACGCCCGCGACGACACCCCGGTGCACTCATTGCTGCACGAAGCGGGACACTTGATCGTGCTGCCGCCGGAAAGGCGCTCGACCGTCCATACCGACGCGACCGATTCGATCGAGGAAGAAGACGCCACCTGCTACCTGCAGATCGTGCTCGCCGACGAGCTGCCCGGCGTGGGACGCAGCCGTCTGATGGCTGACATGGATGCGTGGGGCTACTCGTTCCGGCTCGGCTCGACGCGCGCCTGGTTCGAACGGGATGCCGAAAACGCACAGGCATGGTTGCGTGGACGTGGCCTGCTCAGCGGCGAGACACGTTGACGTCACCCGGCACATACCAGCGCCAGGCTTCGTCGGCGGCACAGCTGAGGCCGACCCGCCCGGTCGCTACCGGTTCGCATGGCGACGGCATGCCGTCGTCGACAATGCGAAACCCTTCTTTACCCTTCACCAGATCGATACCGTCCTGTGCGCCAGTGATGCCCATCGCCTGGGTCAAGCGGCCGGGGCCACTGCACAAATCACGGTCCCGATGCGCCTTCAGCCGCGCCAGGCGCATCCTCTCCAACCCGCTCAGCGGCGCCAGCGCACGCAGCAGCACACCGATACCCTCGTCCACCTCGCCGCACACCACGTTGCAGCACCAGTGCATGCCGTAGCTGAAGTACACATAAAAGTGCCCCGCCGGCCCGAACATCGTCGCATTGCGTGCCGTCCTGCCGCGATAGGTGTGCGCGGCAGGATCGAGTGGCCCGCAATACGCCTCGGTTTCCACGATGCGCCCACGGCGCCCATCGGCACCCACCAGTACCTTGTTCAACAGCGCCACGGCGACTTCGCGCGAATCGCGCCGGTAGAACGCACGTGGCAGAGTCTTGCCGCGCACAGCGCCGCCGGTCACCGGCGCCACCCGGCTGGCCGACATCCCGCAATCATTTGGCCGCACTCGGCACCACGTAGCTGCCGACATCCGCGCGAAAGGCAATCGCCATCCGGTTCCAGCCATTGATGGCAATGATGGCCAGGGTCAGCTCGACCAGGCCTTTTTCATCGAACTCCTCGCGCACTTGCTCGTAAAGCGCGTCGGGCAAATCATTCGTGGCCACCAGGGTGACCGCCTCGGTCCAGGCCAGCGCGGCACGTTCACGGGCGCTGTAGAACGGCGCTTCACGCCATGCGGGCTGTGCATGTCCAGGCAATAGCCGCAGCCATTGATCTGCGAAGCGCGCATCTTCACCAGCTCGAGCAACGGCTTTTCCAGTCCGCCACGTTGCACGCCGGCTTCCAGGTCCAGCATCGCCCTCAACGCATCTGGCGCCGCCTTGCGATAATCGATACGCGGTTTCATGTCCAGACTCCGGGTGATCAAAAGGGGGAGCGCCACGAACGACGGTCACCGTGGCGCAAACAACTGCTGCGCATCCGCGTAGGAGAAATCTGATGCCAGTGCCGCGAAGCCACCGCTCGCGCGCATCCCGGCGAGAGCGTGATCCACCGCGCCAAACGCGACGGTGGCGAAACGCGTGGCCGTACTCACCCGCGCTACGCCGATAGCCTCCAACTCATGCAGATCAGGCATGCCTGGCCCGGCCGCCACGTTGATCGGCGCTTCGATGGCCCCGACCAGTGCCCTCAGCGTCGCCGGGTCGCCCAGGCCAATCGGATAAATGCAGTCGGCGCCCGCGGCCAGATAGGCCTTCGCGCGATCGACCGCATCGGCCAGGCGCGCCGCCGGATCGGCATCACCATGCTGCATCCAGTGATCTACCCGCGCATTGATCACGATCGGCACGCCGCTCGCATCGGCCGCGACTCGCGCGGCGCGCACCCGTGATGCGGCGTCAGCGGCATCGCGCAACGGGCCGTGCCCGGGCATGCCATCCTCGATATTGATGCCGACGGCGCCAGCGGCGATCACCGCCTTGACGCTGGCAGTCACGTCCGCCGGCGTGTCGCCGTAACCGGTCTCGATATCCGCCGTCACCGGCACCTCGGCCACGCGCGTGATGCGTGCAATCGCCGCGAGCACCTCGGCCAGCGGGGCGCACTCGCCATCGGCATAACCGAGCGACCACGCCACCCCGGCACTGGTGGTGGCGACGGCCGCAAAACCGCGCTGCACAAACAATCGCGCGCTGCCTGCGTCCCAGCAGTTGGGCAACAACAACACCCGTTTGCGATCGTGCATGCGGCGAAACGCCTGTGCCAAGTCGGCCTGTGTCTGTTGCTTCATCGCTGCCTGCCGTATCAATCACCCACGATCGGTCTTTCAGACTACGCCGGTCACACGACCGGCGCACGCGAGCGCACCTCCGCAAGTCAACCAGAGTCGGCCTCGAAGTGGCACTGGAACACCATGGTGTCATCGCCTAGAGTTACCGCCAAACCAACTCGAACGTATCGCGATGGAGGAACCATGGCGACCCGCAGGCTCGTACTTCTGTTCGACGGTACCTGGAACAAGCCAGAGTCGAACACCAATGTGGAACGTCTGCGCCGACTGATCGCGCCAGTGGATGCCCGCGGCAACGCGCAGCTCGTCAACTACATTCCCGGCGTGGGCGTGACACGTGGAATCACCCACCTGCTCGGTGGGGCATTCGGCTACGGTCTGTCCGGCAATGTGCTGGATGGCTACGGCTGGCTGTGCCGAACCTGGCAGCCCGGCGACGAGATCTATCTGTTCGGCTTCAGCCGGGGTGCCTACACCGCACGCAGCCTGGGCGGACTGATCCGCAAATGCGGCCTGCTCAAACGTGCACCTGATGGCAACGTGGGCAAGGATGAGGTGAGTCGCGCGTACGACTTCTACCGTGACACCCACACCAAGCCGGACGATCCATTGGCGGTGAAGTTCCGTGCCGATCGCTCGATCGACGTCGACATTCACTTCCTCGGCGTCTGGGATACGGTCGGCTCGCTGGGCATACCGGTTACCGCTTCATGGTTCCCGTTTGCCCGCGCGCGCTACCAGTTTCACGACACCGAGTTGAGCAAGATCGTCAAGTACGCCTATCAGGCGCTGGCACTGGACGAACACCGTGGCGACTTCAAGCCCGCGTTGTGGACACGCAACCCTTATACGGTGCAAGCCGGCGAATCGATGACCTCGAAGAAACGGGAACAGTGCGAGGTCGAGCAGCGCTGGTTCATCGGCTCGCACTCGGACGTGGGTGGCGGCAACGACTGTGACGGCGCCGGTCGCAAACCTGATCCGCTGCCGGATCTGCCGCTGGCATGGCTGCAGCGCAAGGCCGTGGCGACCGGGCTCACCTGCACTGAACTGCTCGTCCCGGCGAACGATGCCGCCACCGGCGTGCCACGCGATTCCTACAAGGAGTTCATGCATGGCATCTACAAGGAGTTCAACCCGCCTTTTGACCGCACCGTGGGCGGCGGGGTCAATGAAAAAGTGGACGAATCGGTATGGCGCCGCTGGCTTGTCGACCCAGGCTACCGTTCACCCAGCCTGGTCCGCGCGCTTGCCAACACAACCGTGCTGATGTCGGTGGAAGCAGCTGCTGGGTTGCATGCGGGTTCTCCCGACCCTCTTCCCGCCCGTAGCTGAGCCCAACATCGACGCAGAATCGCGCATGCTGACCGCACCGGTTTCATACGCTATCGAGAGTGACCCTTCATCGACCGCGCGGCGAGCAGCCAAGCCCGGCTGCGTCGTACGACCAGAGGAGGGTGGTACATGGCCACAGGAACAAAATGAATAGCCGGCACTGCATGACCGCGCTTGACGCGCAGACCCGCCGATCGACTACGATGACTTCGTGGGAGATGGCATGCCTCCCGCTCCGGAGCCGATATTTCCCGGATCGAACCGCTTCTCGTGCGACCCACGTTGAGGTTGATGATGCCTGCATCGCCGGTTTGCGGCGGCGCAGGCTTGGCCTGCGACCGTGGCAACCGGACACTTTTCATTCGATGGAGAAGCGCTCGTGGCTGTCAGTGGATTTGTTGCGATCGGATTGGGGGGTGCCGTTGGCTGCTGGTGTCGCTGGGGGTTGGGAGCTCTGTTCAATCCGCTGTTTCCCACCCTGCCACTGGGCACGCTGGCGGCCAATCTCAGCGGCGGGCTGCTGATGGGCGTTGCGATCGGATTGTTCCGGAACTTCCAGGCGGTGTCGCCGGAGCTGCAGTTGTTTGTGATGACCGGTTTTCTCGGTGGCCTGACCACGTTCTCCACCTTCTCGGGCGAAGCCACCACCTTGCTGCTGCGCCAGCAATACCTGTGGTTCAGTGGGCACGTGCTGGCCCACCTCGTTGGCTCGCTGAGCATGACTGTGCTTGGCCTTGCCCTTACCCGCAGCCTGCTGCGTCACTGACTCCAAGGAGGCCGCATGAACCGGGAAACCCTTCAACACGGCGTGCACCTGACTTTCTATTGTCATTCGCGCACCCGGCACGACGGCCTGCTGTTGTCCGAGTGGCTGCTGGAACAGGCGAAGAAACACCACCTCGGTGGCGGCTCGGTGTTTCGCGCGATCTCCGGCTTTGGTCGGCACGGCGTGCTGCACGAGGAACAATTCTTCGAACTGGCCGACGACCTGCCGGTCAAGATCGAATTCCTGCTGCTCGAGGACCAGGCCGAGACGTTGCTGCAATTGGTGCGCGAGGCTAACGTCGACGCCACGTACGCACGCTACGCGGCAAGCTTTGCGGTGCTCGACAGGCACTGACCGCGACGGAATTCACCCACGCACGAGGCAACGCATGAGCAAGGACGATCTGAAAGGCCGTGCCAGCGAACTGCTGGACCAGGCGGGAATCCACCTCGATGGCAGCGCACCGATCGACCTGCGCGTGCACGACGAGCGCCTGTATGCCCGCGTGTTCGCCCACGGCTCGCTGGGGCTGGGCGAGGCCTACATGGACGGCTGGTGGGACTCTGACGACCTGCCCGGCCTGTGCACTCGCTTGCTGACCGCGGGGCTGGATCAGGGGCTGAAGACGCTCGACACCCTGATCGCCCATCTCAAGGCGCGCTTCATCAACATGCAGCGTGGCGAGCGCGCCTTCGAAATCGGCAAGGCGCACTACGACCTGGGCAACGACCTGTTCAGCGCGATGCTGGGCAAGCGTCTGGTGTATTCGTGCGGCTACTGGGCCAGAGCCGACAACCTCGACGACGCACAGGTGGCCAAGCTCGACCTGGTCTGCCGCAAACTGCAGTTGAAAACCGGCCAGCGCGTACTCGACATCGGTTGCGGTTGGGGCGAGGCGCTGAAATACGCGGCTGAACACTACGGCGTCGAGGGCGTCGGCATCACCGTGTCACAGGAGCAGGTCGACTATGCACGCGAGCTCTGCGCCGGGCTACCGATCGAAATCCGCCTGCAGGATTACCGCGAACTCAATGAACAATTCGACGCGGTGTACTCGATCGGCATGTTCGAACACGTCGGCGGCAAGAACTATCGCGCCTATTTCGAGACCGTACGCCGCTGCCTGAAAGGCGATGGCTTGTCCGTGCTGCACTGCATCGGCAGCAACAGCGCGCCAGCGCAGCCCGACCCCTGGATCGAGAAATACATCTTCCCGAATTCGATGATCCCCGCCGCCAGTCAGGTCACCGCTACCCTGGAGGACTTGTTCGTAGTCGAGGACTGGCACAACTTCGGTGCCGATTACGAGCGCACACTGATGGCCTGGCGCGCGAATATCGAAGCGGCATGGACCACCCTGCCGGCCAGCTACGACGAGCGTTTCCGGCGCATGTGGCGCTACTACCTGGCCGTCTCCGCTGGCGTATTCCGCAGCCGTCGCGACCAGCTATGGCAACTCGTGCTGAGCCCGCGTGGCGTGCCGGGCGGCTATCGCGCGCCGCGCTGACCCCGCGCGATCAGGTTGTCCGCC